>Ga0315913_1008458_pt1 | contig 12206 bp, 5 predicted proteins | sample MpolsnodulesMG_FD_207736 | JGI IMG/M metagenome (GOLD analysis project Ga0315913, IMG submission 207736) | Medicago polymorpha root nodule microbial communities from Los Angeles, California, United States - small nodules | ecosystem: Host-associated > Plants > Roots > Nodule | place: USA... | reverse complement strand
TGTACAATGACTCCATCTTAGCCCACATCGATGCCGCGGTCGGTTCCCTCGCGACATCCCTTAAAACCTTATCTCCGAGACATAAAACAATGGCACTCATTGTCTTTTCTATCATCTCACGCTTCTCCGCTTGTGTCAAATTCGCCGGCATCGCCGCTTCACCCTTCAATGCTTCTACACATTTTTGTTGTGTCAAAACCGTTTGCATCATAACCTTCCACAACCCGAAATCATTACTTCCGGTGAACTTCTTGATGTCCCACTTTGAACCCATGATACCAACTATACCACTTTACGCCTGTGCCCCACGGTGGGCGCCAATTGTTGTGAAATTCTCGTTCGATATCACACCAATGAAAAACAAAGATGTGTGGAGCAAAAGGTAGTGGTAATCCTAGGTCTAAGTGTCTTCAAGCAACAACACATGCAAGAGCTAAAACAATGACACAAACACTAACCACGCATAGAGATAAGCAAGCTTAAAAGGAAATAAACAAACACACACAAGATGGTAACCCAGTTCGGTCCAAAATGACCTACTCTGGGGGAGAGAGCAGCTCTCTAATCCACTATGAGAAGATGTTACAAGAGGTTACAAGAAATCCGTCTTATACCTAATCTCTACCCTTTGTTTTCCTCACCACACTCATATGAACCTTACTAGAGAATACACAAAGGAAGCTTTAAATCCTTCCAATGATGTAATCTCACTACCCAAGGTGATTACAATGTTTATCCCAACCCTAGAGACCCTCCTTACAAAGATATTCAACCCTCAAGTTCCCCCCTTTGTAAACCCTAGGCCTCTAGCTTCAACTCTCTTCAAAAAATCTGCAGAAACCACTTAAATACTAGTCACAGCAGTCCAAAATCGTGTCACGATTTTGTCCAATCGCGCCACAGTTGTCTCTGAACAACCGTTGTGACCAGTCCCTTTCAGGAAAACTTGGTGAGGAAGCTGTTGAATCGCGTCACGATTTCCCAAACCGTGTCACGATTTTCCTTCTCAAAATACCATGCTCCCTACCAATCCAATCGGGTCACGATGCCCAAAATCGTGACACGATTACAAGGTTTTCTGCGATCACAATTTGAAGCCAATATACATTAATAACAGTTTTACTTTGATCATAATAAGGAAAGAAGCATGCAAGGGAAATACATTTTTATCATGCTTTCGTATTAAAAAGTGCTCGTTCAGAATTTCAAGATTAATGTCTATTTGCAATTTTGCATGCAGTCGAAAATTCAAATATCTTAAACTGGAATGAGAGACTTAACATTGCAGTTGATGCAGCTCAAGGTAATGTATTGTTTATGATAGCATCTTTTCTTGCATTGTGTACCCTTACATTGCAATTAGTGTGAATTTTCAGGATTGGATTATATGCATAATGGATGTAAACCGCCTATTTTACATAGAGATTTGAAACCTTCCAACATATTACTAGATGATAACATGCATGCCAAGATAGCTGATTTTGGTCTAAGCAGAGCTTTTGGTAACGATGTTGATTCTCATATATCCACTGGCCCTGCCGGTACACTTGGTTACGCTGATCCTGAGTAAGTGTTAAAATGAAAAATCAAATTAGATTAACCATATTTCCATATATTTGTTCTATTTACTTTGCATAAATATTCATTTCAAGCAGTGGATTTCAAGATTTCAGAACAAATCCCTTTAATTTATAAGTCTAAGACTGGTTTAATACAATTTTATCTTGCTCAGAGTTGCATATGAATTTATTATACAAAGATTTCAGTGATCAACTTACATGAAAACTAATGTGAAAAAAAAGTTACATTACTAATTTATTTTATTTTGTTATAACTTTTGACAAATACTAATTTACTATATGGATTAGATGTAATATTGCTGCAAAATAGTTGAGATAAATAAACCGTTGTGTTTAGTTTGGTCAATAATTTGTATAAAAATGAAAAGGAGCACTTATGCATCTTATTTATTTTTTTAATAGATATCAGAGAACAGGAAACACAAATAAGAAAAATGATATCTACAGCTTTGGGATAGTTCTATTTGAGTTGATCACTGGCCAAAAAGCACTAACAAAAGCATCTGGTGAAAACCTTCACATACTTGAATGGGTTATTCCCTTAGTTGAAGGAGGAGATCTTCAGAATGTTGTTGATCCAAGGTTGCAGGGTGAATTTAGCATCAATTCAGCATGGAAAGCTGTAGAGATTGCCATGTTATGCACATCACCAAATGTAGTTGAAAGACCAGACATGAGCCAAATATTGGTAGAGGTAAAGGAATGTCTATCTTTGGACATGGTTCAGAGAAACTGTGGAAGCACAAGACCTATGGATGAATTGGTTTCTGTAGCTACTATATCAGAAAGCACTATTTCAGCTAGATAACTACCATTTATGATGATATTTTTGTCCTATATTCACTGTCACTCCAAATGTCCTAATACATTATTCCTTGTTGTATGTTATATACTAGTTTGTATTCTAAAAGTTTTGCAGTAATAAAAAAATTGGGTTTCAACCACTATATTAGTGATGCTTAATTAAAAACACTATCTTTCCCAGTTATTGGTTTGTATAATTGATTTCTAGGCTTTTAGTGAAAAATATTTTTGTCCATTCATTTATCTTCTTATGTTACTTCTTTAAACTATTTAGTTTTTCTATTTGGAAATAAATTTACATGCTTTTGAAGTATGCTTATTAACCTGGCACTATTACTCTATTAGTATTCATTCATCCTTTGAAAAAAATAGCAGTTGTTCGTCCCTTTGAAGTTGATGTTGTAGGCTATTGACAGTTTCATCTTGTTTAAGTTAGTGCCCTAGAGAACTATTCTGCACATTTGGTATTTGGTAACTGGTAAAATTTTAATAATGACTTTGTAATGTAATTGATAGTAATGTTGGGGATTAGATACTTGATTTCTTTCCTCACTCAAGGTTGTGGGCTGTTGTAGGTGTAGTATATATAAATATATGGTCGATGTTTTAAGAGTTGAATTTACATCTTCATTGTCAACCATTGTGAGGGTTTGTGCATGTTCTCTGATTTATTTTGCAGTAGACCTCCAATTCTTCTTTTGTTTTCTTCAGGCAGAAAACGCAGATTTTCTTGTTGCTAATTAATCTTCTCTCCAAATGATCTATTTTAATTTGGTTTCCATCTCCAAACTTTCCTGTGCAAGTTTACTGATCTCATTCCTGCTGGCATTTATTTGCATATCTTCTCCACTTGCTTCTTGAAATTTTTCCACAAGCTGAACTTCCACTTCCTGCTGTAGAGACTCCACTTCCTGGTATAATACATTCACCAGCTCATTTCTTAATGCTTTCGACCCAAGGCGAAGCTTTATTGCTTTTAACAATTATTTGCTACTCCATTTCATTTTTCTGAGCATGTAATGAGCCTATATCACCCTGCAGAATTTTTAGTTGAGATATCAAATCTGATATTTTGGAAGTTAACTCATTCTCATTATCTCCGAGTTTCTTCAAAGCATATAGTTCCTCTTATTTTTCTTTGGATGGCGGTTCTTGATCTCGTCGTTATCAATCGGTTATTATGTAGTTCAGACTAATTTATTACTTCAAATGTGTTTGTTAATGCATTAAGACTTTTTGGGGCATGATTTTGTTGTCGCAGCTATAATTTTGTTATTTTAGACCAAGTTGTAGTATTAGAACGACAATTACTCTGAACATGTTGTTACCAAAAAATTACTCTGAACGTGTTTGTTATGGTAATGCATTATGATTTTTTTGTGGCAGATTTGAATTATGTGCGCAATAAGGCACCAGGTTTAAGTGAGAGATAATTTAACAAAAAACTTCAGTATCGTGTTGGTTGCATCGACGCGAGCGTCAGTGACACTGAGGCTAGGCAATTCAGTTGACTTTAAAGTGGTGGGTTAATTTAGCGTCGGATATATATAGAGTTGGGTTTATCTCGGTTAGCCCGGAACAGATGCTATTCATTAGCTTCAAACGTTATAGCCTTAGCCCGAAACCGACTCGAATTGATGCTAAGTGGTGTTAGTGTCGGTTTTTAGCCCTCTAGCGTGGGCTTCTTAGTGACGCTAAAAACTCTTTCATGTAGTGACAAAAATTTGATCGATGCACACATTCTACTGATTGAGTGCAAACTTACATGTCACAAGACTGTGCTATCCTAATAGTTGAAAATATTTCTTTGATAGTTACCGAAGTGTTCCAATTCCAACCAATGAGTTATCTTCTTATCTATGAGAGTGAAATCATGATGGAGAATTCCTATCAATGTTTAGTTTTGTATTAAGAATTTTGAACAAAAAGTAACCAATACAAAAGAAATATTATAAAGGTAAAAATGGCGTAGCCAATACTCTGAGCAGACAGTTTAAGATTTATTGTCTCCTATCACAAAAATATACTGTCACAAGTACCAAATAACTTCCCTAGACTATGTTAAGGCACATCTTCTAGTGGTTTATTGGCAATAATCAGCCAATAATGATGGTTTGGTGGCCACTTAAGGCAGGAAATATATTAATAACCATCATTCTTAGCACATTATAACTTTACATTTTTTATATTCCCTCATTGAGAGCTTGTTTCTTGTGTTCTTGTACTTAGCAATTTCAATCAAGTTTATGTTTTTCTTTTGTGTTATTTCTATTTTATGTCTTCGTTTTGTTTTTTCTTTTTGTCTGCCATGATTATGAGGGAGTAGACTCCCTTAGTCTTGGCATGGTGGAAAGAAAATGATATACTTTCTATAATTTTAATGCTCTCATTTTGTCATGAAATATCAAAACCTTCTAATTTTTATCTTTTTTTTTTTTTTTGTTCAAGATTTTTATCCTATTGTTACTAAGCAAAATCTTCATGTGTGTATTATAGAATTTTAATTAGAGTTTAATGGTGATGGGTTGACAATCCAAAACAATTTTGCACACAATCAATCAAAACATTTTAAATTAACAAGTAAATTAAAAACATTAATTGATGTGACAATTCTAAATGTTTTGATTGATTGTATGTGCAAAATTGTTTTGGACTGTCAACCAGTCATAATTAAACTCTTTTAATTATTCAACCTTATAATTTTTTTTTTTGGATTGTTAAAAAGAATATTATTATTATTATTTGTGTTTTTTTAGGGGAGATTATTATATATTTACTAGATTTTAGGGGAGATTATTATATATTTACTAGATTATTAATAAATAAGGATAAGTGTAGAAAAAATTGTAAAAAAAAAGGGGGCAAGAGGATAGGAATGAAATTGGTGCGATGCATTTTTTTAGATGAAATTTGTTAGGTTAAATCACTGCTAACCTAATGCAGCAAATGAGAGGGAAAATATTAGGTTAATTGTTGCAGACCTAATAAAATTAACAAGGGAAATGTTAACCAGTGTCCCTGGGGCACTCTTTAAGACCTTTAAATAGTAACTTTTTTTGAAAATTTATGTAATCAATGCATTGAAAATTGAAATATTTGACTTTTTATGAAATAATTTCTTCTTTTGAAATGTTTAAAGAGTGCCCCAGAAGCACTCGTTAACAAGACCCAATTAATAAACAAGGTTGTAACCAGAATTATCCCTCAGACCATGTTACTTGGAATTTTCTACGCGTCTTCTGAATCAAACAAACATTCTAGTTTTTGTGTGATGATAACGTTAGCTTCTTGACTTGGTTGACTTGACTGAGGATAAAAACAAACGATTATTGTTTTAGTGTGATAACGTCAGATTAACGTTACTCAGCCTTCCACCACACACGGTTTTTCTTTTTTGTTTTTCTGGTCAAAGTTGGAAGAAAACAAAACACGAAAAAGAAATGGACACAAATTCAAGCTACTAGTAATAAGTTCTAGGTCAATGAGAAAGTCTTCCCAAAACACTTGTAACATCATAGATTTAAAAATTTAAATTAAATCAATTTTTTTAGGAAAAAATTAAATCAATTCTTTATGTTTGATGTTGATTTATTAACAATAGATTAACTTATAAAAAAATATTCCTTTGTAGGAGAAGTTATAAACTAAATATGCTATTTTTAAGATAAATTAAATCAATTAATCATGAACAACATCTTGAAAAAGACCTAATTAAAATCTTTTATTAGTTTGTCCAAAAGCAGAGCGGATGTGGACTAAGTCAAACATTGTCCAACATGACATATGAATTATGAATATCTTAAACGAGAAAAAACTCAAAATAACAAACAATAAAATTCTTGATCTGAAAATCAAATTTTGAGTTGATCGTTTGGATAGCACATTAGTGATATAGTTTTTCTGTGACATTGATGAGAATATTTTTATATGTCTCTTAATCAATTATTCTCTCTCATCTAAATAGTTTATTTTAATCTTTCATTTATCATTCTCTCTCATAACAAAATTGAAATTTTGTCTTTACTAAAAAAAAATTGAAATTTTGCATATTAAGGTCAAGAAAGAAAAAAAAAATCGAGGTTGCTTCAAAATGTTATGAAACTTTGCATACCTTTTTATTTATAGATGTCTATCCAAAAAACCAGCTCAAAATCCAATTTCTATGTCGAGGTTTCCGTTGTATTGTTTGTTGAATGAACACAAGAAATAAATGCCTAGCTGGAAAATAGTCGTAAGTACAACTAAAGTTATTTAAAAGGAAAATGTTAACTTGTGCTTTAAGTTGTGTCCTAAGGACACAAGATAAGAATTTAAAATTATAATCTAGAGAATTTGTGATCGAGTAATACCCCAACTTCGTCCTTGAATTTTCAAAAATCAGCCAAATTCGTCTTCAAATTTTACGAAATATCTATTTAGTCACTGCATTTTCAAAATGTCAATCAAATCAGTCACTCCGTTAAGTTGGCTTGTTAACGGAGGTGACGTGTACTGTTAACCGCTTACAAGGCTTACCACGTCATATGCCACGCAAGCAGGGACTAATTTGGCCGAAAATGATAAAATTACCAAGGACCAAATTGATTGATTTACAGAAAATTGCAAAATTTCCAACGTATCTTTTTCCCCTAACGTCTCTTTCTCATGAACGGCTCTTTATTCCCCAAATATATAAATTTGGAACCCTAATGTTATAATTAGTCACCTAGAGTTCAAAATCCCTAAGATTTGTTCCATGGATTGATGACAAAGTTCTTCCCCAATTCAAAAAACTTAAAACCCTAATTTTTTTGATTCAATTCGAAATCCAAAAATCAGTGGTTATTGTTGAAGCTTTGGTGTTCATAAATGATGGGTGGTGGGCGTATGGGAAAAACAGCTACAACAGTCGGTCTTCATCTTCAAGCTCTAAATACAATGGTGACGTGAGAGTGTTTCGATGTTGGTGTCATAGAATTTGCGTTGTAAGAAAAGCCAACACTGTCAATAACCCAGGAATGGCCTTCTATGTCTGCCCTCTGTCAAAGGTTTGTTTAACAATGGTTATGTGATGTATGAATGGTTTGTTTAAATGGTAGTGATTTTGAATTTTCTTTGTATAGGATGATGGTGAAAAGAAGTTGTCAATGAATGAATTCAACCCTTCTGTCAAAATCTTTCTATCAAATTGGTCCTTTTATTGTTTGTCTATGCATCAAATCGATCCCTAAATTAGTTAAAAATACCATCAAATAAGTCTTTGAATTATCACAACATATATCAATGTGATACTTGGTGCATATATTTGCTGAACAAAGTAAAAACTAAAAAGACATACACTTTGATTGTTGAAAATACCATCATAACTCATACATTTGATGTTCATAAGTCATTACATAGCCAAAAAGCATAATTTAAACAAGTCCAAAAGCATAATTTAAACAAGCATCATTGCTTTGGAAATCCTGGAGTTGGGATAAACTCCATGTATTGGGGTTGAGTAGAAGCGGATGGCCCGTAACTTGGATATGTGACTCTAATAACTCCAGGAGCAGTTGGATTTTGTAGAGCAGGACCCCTCACTTGTGTTTGTTTATTCTGTCATTTGAAATCACTGGTCCTGTCAAGCCATATCCCCTTGTACTCATTCCTTGGAATAAAATCAATCAAATCAGACCTTAAATTATAACACTATCCATCAAATCAATCCTTAAATTATCACAATAAGTATCAAATCGATCCTTATTTTGAGGGGTATAATTGGAAACACAGAAAAAATGACAACTAAAAAGTTAAACTGCAATTTTTACCATTTCCATCAAATTGGTCCTTGTACACGTGGTTGTCTTGTTGACACGTGTACATGACAACACAGCATGTAAGATGACACATCATCATCACTAACGGAGCTTATGGACGGAGGGACCATTTTGATGGACGTCTGCAAAATTCAGGGACTAAATAGATATTTCGCAAAATTTGAAAATTCAAGGATGAAGTTGGGGTATTACTCATTTGTGATCTATTCATAAAATAAAGAGTTTTGCTAATGAATGTTTTAAGAGCACTTTTTAGGGATTCTCAATTAAAAAATTACTCCCTACGGTCCTTTTTACAAAACAATTGACTTTTTAGATACATTAAATAAATTATGTATCTGGTTAGATTCTAGATCAGATACATAAATTATTCAATGTATCTGAAAAAATCAATTGTTTCTTGTAAATAGGATCGGAGTGAGTATTTATTAGAAAAACTTAATATTTCAATTCCGATGAATTGAATGTAAAGTTTCTATAAGTAGTTTCCATCTAAAATCCTTAGAGCAGTCATTAGTATAGGAGTCTTTGAAGCCAAACCAAACTCATTTGTTCGCCTCAAATTGGCCACAGTTCCAAACCAACAATAGCCATTTTAATGATTTCTACTTCTAAAATTGGAAATGGGAATTGATAATTAAAGCGAAAATTTCACGACGAAAAAGTTGATAAATGCATTTTCTTAATCACACCCATCACCTTTCTAGTTGTAAAAAAAATAAAAAAATTCCCTGGTAACACTGAGTTCAAACTGAACCACCTATATATTTCATGCCAAATTGACCCTTACTCGGGCGACCACCGTTGAGTTCAAACAAGCATTTTGCGAAAAGATGGTCCTTACTCCTTAGACTCCCTAGTTCTCGGGCTCCGCACATGCATGCTCGTGTCCATTTAGAAAATTCGACGTTTGGCTAAATTTATCATTGTTGGAAGCCGATGACGGTCGAATTTAAACAAGTGTACCAAGTGATAAAGTGTAAGTAGAGTATCATATGCATATGGATTGTCATTCTAACTAGGCAATTCGTGATACTTATTTGGAAACAATAAACAATAAAATAAAAGATAAAAAAAGGGGTTTTGCAATTTAATCTATTTTCATAGAGTAGGAGTTTATGTTAGCGGCAGTTAAGATTCTTCACTATAAAAAAGTATCACCATAGTCGACACCAGATAAAAAGTAAAATTAACGATCGGACAAAAAGTATCACCATAGTCGACACCAGTTTGTGGACCTTCTCCATCACATATTCAACGAGCCTTATAACATTCAGAAGAACCATCATATTTTTTCTTATGCCCGGAAATTCTAGTAAGGGTGAAATGTAAGATAAGCAAGGTGTGAATATTACAGACGTTTCGAGGATAAAGAATTTCATATTGTGTTCGGGTGGTCATTTGATGAGAATGTTGTAGTGACTAATCTTTGTGTATCTGTAGGGTACATAAGATGGACTCTCCCCTTTCAACCTAATTTTTCAATACGTATGACTCCAGAATTGAACCTCGGACCATATGTTAAGCGGTCAAATCCCTTACCACTTAAACAATCAATTGGTGATAGTATTAGTTATTTTCATATTATCAAATAGTATATATATTAAGTTTGACACAATCACATCAATTGATCCACGTGCTTATACATGGTGTAAACAGAAAACTTATTCCAATAAGGGTGGTCCACTTTGTTTTTTTGACGTCGAAAAGGGTGCTCCACTTGTCCATGTATAATATACCAATGTATGTCTCTAAAAGCTGCTTGTATCCATAGAACTTGGATATATAAGATATGATGATACAACATGTTTTTGGTGAGTTTGTATTTGTCATGTTATTTTCTTTTTTCTTCTTCTTCTTGATCGTGTTCACTAATGCATATATTCATGACATATTACATAGAAAGAGAACCACCCCAGATGGTAACCTTAATGTTAAACTCCATCGTATTGCTTTCCTTGGTGCCACTTATTTGCAATAGTCAAGCCAATTCAGAACAACTAGACAAGCCTGTTTCAAGAGAAATTGCTAACAAAGAAAATCCAGGTACAACTATTTTATTGAGTCCAATCTAATATAATTAAGGAACCTTTCTTATAGCTAGATTTGTTCTTTGTGCGCTCTGTGTACATACTTTGTTTGGAAACTAGAATAAAAGATGAGGAAAAAACTTTGAATACTTTGTTTGGAAACTAGAATAAAAGATGAGGAAAAAACTTTGAGAGGAATTTTTATTTTATTTTTTATATTCTTTGTGTAGTTTTGTTTCAAAATAAAAAGAGATATTCTGTGGGGAACGAGATAAAATATTTTGCGGATTTTTTTTTTTTTTGAAAGATGGATATTTTGCGGCAATTTTGATGCGAAGTCGTTAATTTTTTTTTTAAAGAAGTTAAATTTATTTTTGCTATTATCAAATATCATAATTTTCCCTTTAAAAAGATGTATTATAATTTGCTATTTATCTTAAATACAAAATTAATGTTATAATAACCATTAAACACAAAGTTGAAGTAGTGGAGTTTGACTAAAAATCTAGTAATAAATTACATTTTTTAATTCTTCTATTAATTATGAAATTATTTAATTTTTATAGTACATGGTTAACGGAAGGAAATTTCAGTTGACAGGACAATTTAAAGAAAGTTTAAAACCCTCACAAATTAGAAAGTCTGTAAACCTTTACTAACCAGCCAAATATAAGCATGACAAAAAAATCATGTATGTCATTTTTAAAATCTTTGAAAGCTAAAACCAATGAAAAATGTTTTAAATCCTGCAAAAAGGATGTATGACTATTAATTTTTTAATTTTACTGGATGGGCCACTACATTACTTTGCTTGGATCTGGATCTGCCGTGAAAACTACAACTATCATAAATTGTTTAAAATCTCGTAAAATAAACCTATGATTGTTAATTTTATTGGGTGGGTCGTGGGGCACCCAACCCATTTAGGGCTCCACAACTTCCTGCACACAAACTGATCAAAGAAAGAAAATACTCTATCTTGTCTTATTTATAAAAAACAATTGACTTTTTTGATTTATTGAATAATTAATATATTCAGTCTAGAATATAAACAAAATATATCAATTATTCAATGAATTAAAAAAGTCAATTTTTCTTATTTGTAAGATCGAAGGAAGTAATAAGAAAATGAAAAAGTTATTGGAGGGTAATAATATATGATGTACGACAACTTATATGTTGTCAAAATAAAATTTCTCTTAAAATTTCTCTAATCCTTCAAAATATTATATAAAGAAAATGTAAGATAAAAACTAATTCTTTTAGTGTTGGTTTGAGATTTTGAAGTGTTCTTCTTTCAAGATCTTATATTCGATTCTCTTCGATTTTAATTTCTCTTGGCTAGTTTAACTTCTTAAAAAAATGAATTGTGTGAGTATAGTTGTTCCTCGTTGATGCGACCGTTACACCCACTATATAAAGAACATGTGTCACGGTAGTGACAATATGTAGTAGGGCTGGACAGAATTTTGCTAACCGGTCCAATCCGTCCGAACCGGACAGCCCGTAAATGTGCGGGTAGGTTCTTTCGAATTAAACGGGTCAAGCGGGTGTTTAAACCTGGTTTCAAATGGGTTTGTGTGGTCGAGTGCGGATTTCATATTTGAATCCGAGAGAAGACCGAACAATACAATAAATATACTAGTTTTATCATCTTTCAATGCAACTAGAGTAGGACAAACATAATGTTTTTTTTCTCTGCTTTTCAATTTATCATCAAAAGCAATATGACAGTCTCCACCAACTTCCCATCTACTATATTTTTTTATGAGCAAATAGTCGCTTTAATCCCTGACTCTGCACCTCGCTGTCACATAGGTCCCTGACTCAGGATTAAATACAAATAAGTCCCTGATTCTACACTTATGTTATCACTTTAGTCCCTGCCGTTAAAAAAATCTGTTAAGTGATGATGTGGCACGCTTACAAGGAGTATGACGTGTCACATGGATTAAAGTGAAAGTAAAAAATGGTCACTTTGGTCCCTGAATCGA
>Ga0315913_1008456_pt1 | contig 12207 bp, 6 predicted proteins | sample MpolsnodulesMG_FD_207736 | JGI IMG/M metagenome (GOLD analysis project Ga0315913, IMG submission 207736) | Medicago polymorpha root nodule microbial communities from Los Angeles, California, United States - small nodules | ecosystem: Host-associated > Plants > Roots > Nodule | place: USA... | reverse complement strand
CGACTATATATATATATATATATATATATATAACACTATGCTTTCTGTCTGTTTTCAACATTGTAAGGTTTAGGGTTTTGCCGCAGTGATTCTAACTGAGATGATTTTTGTGTTGTCGTTAGCTTCCGGAACAAGTTGTTGAGCACCAACAGATTTATGTGTAAATAATTTGTTCTGGTAGATGAAGTCACTCAAACATTGCTCTCAAACCATTCCATGTACCTAAATTAGAGCACGTTGCAACCCCAGGCTTCTCTGAAATTTGGATGAAGTGAAAGCCCCATTGCATGTGCAAAATCGATGCCATTCGTGTTGCAGTTCATCTCGATAATTCCACAATTCATCTGTGTCAAAGTAATGGCTACATCGTTCAATAACAATTAATTGCCTATGATGATATAATCCAACTTGTTTGAGGTGTTGTGGAGCCAAGCCCCTGTTTTCAGGGAGAACCTACTTGGTGAAGCTTCATTCATATGACATCAATGGATTTAACTGAGGCAAATATTTACATTCGCAACTTCATTTTCTAAATATTTCTAACTATAATGTAGTGTCATGACATAGAGTGAAGTAGTATTGCTGTAATTTTAAAATTAGTATTGAAAAATATAGCATTGAATTTAGAAATTTGTATTCTTGTGTGTAATATTAAAAAGAAAATTATTCCATAAACAAACTGATTGGTCAATTTCTTAGTTTGAGATGCACCTCAAAGGTGGACTTATACGGTTGTCGATCGAGGAAGAACTATCTCTAAAAACTCAAATTTAGAAAGATGTATTCTTCTTTTATTATCTCACTGTTGTTAAAGGTAATTGGAGGCAGTGTTCAATGAATGTTTATAAATAACACCAAGTGATCAAGTTGCAGGAAGCTAACAGAGACATGAATTAATTCAATTTTTCAATCCACAACTAAAGTTATCATTGATTTCTTTTGATTTTTGCTTATTCTTATACATACCTATACTATGCTGAAAATTTTCTGCATTTTGTAGCATAATCATGCAGAAAATCTAGACTGTAGATCTCTATATAAGTAGTCCATTTTTATTTTTATTTTTTGACAAATATAAGTAGTCCATTTAAGTGTCTAAATCTACGCAAAACACATGTCTTTCAAATTATTTGAAAGGAAAACAATTAGAACATTAGACTTGATTCTCATGATATGTCATTACTTTATCTCTTGCAGGTATGGGAAAGCTCACAAATGAGGCATATTTGACTCAAGGCTAGCCAAGAATAACATGGTTATGGGAAAAATGATAACATAGGATGATAACATGAGTTATTTACTTCTGTTAATATACAGGGGATGTAGGTTGGCCATCATTAATAGTTAATGTTGTTTTAATAATGGTTTTTACGTGAGTGATCTACTGTACATTGATTTTTGCATTGTCTTCATAACAATAACAATAATTTTTTTTAAGGATCGCTAGCCACACACATTCTAACACACACTTTTCAACACACTCTCTTTTTGATTGGTTAAAATTCACATGGGTCCCACCAAATCATGTGGGTCCCATATAAATTTGGTGGGTTCAATGTGAATTTTAACCGATCAAAGATAGTGTGTGTTAATATATTAAATGTGGTCAAGAGAGAAGTGTTTCTTAACTTTATGATAACTAAGAACATCTACATTCATACCACCTATATGAATGGTATAAATGGATCCCACCTAATACTATATATTATTTTACACTTCCTACCACTCATCTAAAACTTTAAAGTGGGTCTCACAAAACCCACAAAATAAAACTCAAAGCAATTTCTGACATTTTCATACCGGAAATAAAATAGTCCATTACTCTGAGATACTAATTTATCCTTTGTCGGTTGAGCTTGAGTTTTTTTATTACCACAAGATTGTGCTATGCATACTCCCTTATTTTGCTCTCTTCTCTCTTTTTCATCTTTATTGATTGCACTTCTATCATCCCAAAACATCACGTACTTTTAGAAATGACCCAAAATTTACATGTACTAAACATCCAATTTAACGCTTGGACTATCCATGAAACTTGTGAAAATTTGTCTTAAATTTCCAATTTCCAACAAGATAACTTTCATTCTAATGCCACATATACAACATGCTCAAAATACAAAGACTGTTTTAGGAGTTGCTATCTACAAATTATATCCAATCATGACTCACTTGTAGTAAGTATATCTACATCGAATTTAGACTTCATTTAGGATAGTGTTCACTGTTCACTTTTCAGCTGAAAAACACAAGTACATTAGGCAGAAGGAAAATTAGAAAAACCTCACAATGAGGCAATCTGAACTGACTTCTGAAGAGCTTCCATAAGGCTCCTCATGATTCTGGGCTCACCCGGCGGCACCTTATCTTTCATGCGCCCATGTCTGGTCGCTTGGAAAACTGGAGGAGAACTTTCATTTGGTTTAAAAACCAAACAGTCAATATACACAAGAACTTCTGTTTCCCCAATGTCTATAAACCCCAATCTTGCTCCACCGGGTATTTTGTCAACCTGTTTTATTAAATTGAAATGAGTTAGATTGTTACATGAAAATGATGATACTAACACTCTACAAAATTGTTGAAATTAATTGAACTTCACAAATAAGAGTGTTGAAAAGAGTTTTTGTGACATTGTTCTTGGTACATACTACTTAGCTGTAGGCTAGTAGCTATGAATTTACACCATCTTATTGTAGTGTAGTGTAGGGAGTTAAATAAAGATTTGCGAATTAGATATTACATGATAATTTTCAATTTTCCGAAATTGTAATGCCTCCCCAATTGAGGCTGCATTGGCCGCAACATTAAACCTTGATTCTCCATAATAGTAAGGATCACAACTTGATTACAACAATTACCATGACCGTTGTTTAAAACACAGTGTTACCAACTATAATTTGAATTCTCTAACTAGGCAATGATTTAATAACTTCTGTAGTTCTATGCTGTTCAAAGAGTAGCAAATTAAGCTATCTAGCATGAACTTAAGGAACTTAAAACAAATCAAATGGCTACCATAGGAAGCTAAGAGTATCAACACCTTAAATAAAGCTAGAAGTAATTGCGATGAAAATGTCAAAATTTCAAGTTAAACTAATAGGAATATATAAAAATGAAATGCATGAACAGGGAAAGGGAACATATATTATATATGTGATTAATAGGAATATATAAAAATGAAATGCATGAACAGGGAAAGGGAACATATATTATATATGTGTACCTTGAGAGGCGTGGTAAGTGGTAGACTGGCTCCCTGGCAAAGGCTGTTTGCCCACTGCCACAACACAAATTATAATTTTGTTCGTCAATGGTTTAAAACTCGAATTAATTTAAATAACATTTCTGTTAAATATAAGAATAATGTTGGTAAGAAAGTCTTTCAGATTTTAACACACTTCTTATCACATTCATTCACACTTATGTTGAAGAAACGCAATTTAGGATAGTTGATAGTAATCCTAAACATAGTAGTATAAATTATAATATACCTGAAAGAGCAGGGAATCGAATCTCTGAAGGTCTATGTTGACAGGCAGCTTCATGGTGCCCAGAGAGACTCCATCGTCGTCGGTGGGGCTGTAGCTTCCCGCGGAAGCTTTGGGTGCCGACACCGTGAGAAGGAAGCGGCTGCGAAGCACAAGAGAATGGTGGGTGGTATTGTGGTAATTAGAAATGAGGGAGTGCTGAGAAGGCAGAGGAACATGGGAATTCAGTCCTGTTCCTCTCAGCTGCACACTCAAACACACACTCTGCTGCCTTATACTACCGCTTACCATTGCCATGCCTTTCCCTTCTCCCACACAAGTATGGTGTGTAGCTAACTATTATTGATTATATGTATTTATTTTATTTCGATTAAAGGTAGGAGATAATGCATCATCTGTTCAGGTTTATGTGGAACAAATGGCTCTCAAGAGCCCCACGTTGCCAATTTTGTCACCCGTCAGCAAAATTCAACTCTTATGTATTCCCACTTGTAAAGTCACTTTGGAAGTAAAAGAAAACACACTTTTGTGTAGTCATGAAGTATATTTCCGATTAAAATTACAAAAAAAATTTCGTCCAGGCGTGTATAATAATTTTTTTACCAAAATTGCAAAGTGACTTAAAATGTACCATTCAATCATTTGTCAAAAAAGTACAGCCGCTATGGCAGCCAATATGAAAGCTGAACATAGTATTAATCAAATTCTAATTCACACTGACCAGAAACACCTCAATGTGTCTATTATGTGTTTCTAAACTAATATTTCAACGTTACCACCGTGAGTTAGTGAGTTTAGCTCTCAAAGCTGTTTAATTCAGCTATAATTGCATTTGCATACTTCAATTGGCCGCACATCAAACCACCAAAAGAAACGAACATCCTATATAACGAAATGAAACAAGGGAGAAGGAGAAGGGGGGAAATTAAAATTAAAAGAGTAGGTCAGGTAGGTGTCAAAGGTGTCCTGATATCTTAAATATGGCATTTCAATTTTTTAAAGACTTTGTACAAAATCAAAGTAGCAAGAAAATCGCATCTTTTACAACATAATTTGAAACAGCATAGAACTCCTACAGGCCCTATTACAGAACAAGAGCCCTGTAGGAGCTCAGTAGTACTCGCCGATAAATTCACTATGAAGAGGAACATGCTTCTAGTTTAGGAAGCAAACTTCGCCATGCATCTGCAATACCGTTTGCTAGGCGTGCCTGACCTTTGGCAAATTCATGGAAAGCAATCCCCATATCTAATGTTTTCTGTTCCTGAAAACGCCCTATTTCATCATTCATTAATTTCACAATTGTCTCAAATGTCTTTGTTGCTTGTTCACTTTCTGCCTTCAACTGCATGGTAAAATCATGTCAGTCCAGTCAAACACACTAGATGTATAATTCTAATATAACCGGATGCAGATGATAAACAAACTTGCCTCGTGATATTCACGCTCAGCTTCTGCCACTTTTTCAGAGCGGATCAACATGAGTTTGTCACTGCATTCCAAACAACAATAAGGAATATATATCAGGATACAAGTCATCAAGCAGTTTTTTAGACCATCAGCTCGATTAAAAAATTTATACACAATCTACAATACAAGACACAAACAAGGCTTATTTGCATTTATATACACAAGTTTTGGTTGGGGGAAAGGGCCCTTACTCAAAAGGAACAGATCCTGAACTTAATTCAGCCATTGAATGTTAGGTCAAAAGGTGATATTTATGTCATGGCATGCAAACAAAATTAATCAAATGGTAAAAGTGAGAAACAGGAGGAGCATACAGATTAATCTCCTTCAGCTTCATTGTTTCAGCCAGTTCACATTGCCTCCTGAAGGCATTGGCCCTCTCTGCTATTGTTGCCTGTTTCAGAAATGAATAATGAGCATTTGATTTAAAATAAGGCATAACAATCCATTTTAACTCATTCTTGGGGGAGGGCATGTGAGAGATCTAATATCTGAATTATTGTTTTGCTGTGCCAATTGGGAAGTATATTTCAAAGAAAAACGCATGAACAAAATCTTAATCAGATTAGACAATTTTGTTATTACATAATGAACGAAAACATAACCAGACCTACCTTAATAGATTGTACAGCACGGACATAGTCTTTCAAAGGTTCTTCAAAATTCATCAAAAGCTGATGTGCCTGTTTGAAAGATTCAAATTAGGATCATTCTTTTCACCCTTCAAAAGCATGCAAATTTATGCAAACAAATATATGAGAAGTCAGTAGATTAATGTATGTGGCATCAACACTTAAAGCTGACCTCGTTTTGCAGCTTGACTGATAAAATCTCTGACTTCATCCCAAGTTCAGAGAATGCTTTCCCAAGTGCATTTCCTTCAGAAGCTCCTAGAAGTTTCACGGCTTTTCCAAAATCTGACAGTGATTGTCCCAACTCTGCAAGAGCATTATAAAGTACATTTTATCATAGAAATTAATCTTTGGCAGAATAATGGATAAAATATACCAAGGAAGCACACAAGAGTATAACAGAAAAGGACAATAGATATAGAAGACAAAAATTAGTACCAAACTGAAATCTTAAATGAAACCGTTACCTCTGTGCCTCTTCACAAGACGATATGCATGCTTTTGAGCTTCAGCCAAGTGGTTTTCCAGTTCAAAAATGTAATGTTTTAGCTTCTCATATTCAGCATCTGATTCTTCCACTGGCTTCTCCTTCCCAAGGACAACATCGCTGACTTTTGATTGCACATCCTGCAAAAGTTCACTCAATCAACTTTGAATCTTACAAGATACCTGAACAAACAGCACTTAACCAAGTAGACTAGCAAAAGCAAGTGTCTGTAAAGGAAATTTTTAATCCAGGAGACAATTACATTAGATATTTGCGGAAGTAGTAGAATTGCATAAGAATGCAGCAAAATGCAAATATCAAGTGCAGAGTATATTTCATTGGTCTACCGAGGATAAAGATAAAACCTGCTAAACTCCTTGATCACACTCTACTCTATGGGTCTGTGTCATCTATGAGATGTTTATTTGCAAAAACTAAAGCAAATCTAGTAAAAGGAAACTATTCGTATTTGAAAATACCAGTAGAACACGTCGTACCTTAAAAATCTGCATCAAATCAGATGGCTTCTTGAAGATACCAGTCTCGTGGGACCTTAACCTCTCCATTGTCTGCAAAGTATATTTAATGAAGTCAAGCTTAAATAAGGTTTCTTCCCTCCTTAATATCAATGTGACAAACAGCAGAGCTAGATCAGTTGCAGAGACAATAGATATAACTAAATCACATGTGGGAGAGAATGGGGGAAAACAGTATGTATTGGCACATTCAACATCCTACACTCGCCAACATGTACAGTGATAGGATGTAGTTATGGAGTTATGGAATCGGCGACCATATTTGGATAATTCATTTTTCCATATAAACATTTTTTTAAAGGGTTTTTCCATATAAATATAACAACCACTAATATAATATGAGCTACAGTATATGAAATCAAGTAGTTCGTGGTCAATTTAGGAGACTCCAAATTGAACTAAACAATCAATTTAGTCGCAATGGTTTGAATCAAAGATTTAGACTCAAAAACAGTGCAGTGACACGGCACCATGATAAAAGTTGAAAAACAAAAAGAAAGAGCAGAATAGCCAACAAATCATATATAAAATAGATAAAGATGCACAGAGAACAAAATAGTTTACTGAAGTCAAAGGTATCACCTCTTCTTCTGCCTGCAAAAATGTCCTCAGATCCTCACTTTGTCGAAGTTCATGATGTGATGCTATTCTATTTACAAATACATCCAATGCCTGTCGCCTCATCTCAATAAACTCAGCACTGAAACGGAATTTCTCTGCAATACAAACCAAAATAAATAGAGTGTTGGATGACATGATATTTGAAGTTTCAAATAAACTACAATTAGAAATCAACATTTTTCTATGACGGGAATCTTGGATATCATTACATAAATAAACAAAGTTCAACAGCAGTGTATCAAGTCTACAAGGAATATCTTATAAGCATAACACAAGGGTTCTTTAGGACCTTCATCAGCTTAGACGTTATCAGCAATGATGACCCTATTGGTAATTCAAGTCAACCACAAACTAAATGCACTATAGACCATAGACACTCCAGGTCACACTATATATAATAAATAGCCTGTTAAACTCTGAAATTAAAGCCTTTAATAATATAGATCAGACAAGCTTTATATATTTGTATTCAAATTGTAAATCACCATCAGAAATCTGAAAGGCAGAGGAAAATACACCAGGCAATATTTATATGGAACGACTCTGATGACAACACTTAGTTATTGTGAGAAATGAGAACAATCATTCCTCGCCGTGAAATACAAATCATTGGTCGAGATTAAAAAAATCAATTAAGGGTCACGTGAGTTGTTACTATCTCTTACGTCTAACTGCCCTTCCATCATCTTTGTCAGATAAAAACTCTTTATTTCTTCCACCACTATCCCTAAGGAACAAGAGCCCCTTAGTTCTTAATTGATCTTATTATGTAATGGTTATAAATCTCATCGATTCTTTTCCTTTCTCCTATTAAAACATAAAAATACTAAGAAGAACTTTGAAAACTTGCTTGAAATATAATATTTGATGTTCCTGATTAATGAATTTCAAATTAAAAACACTCATGATTTCATAGAAGAGAGAGACGGGAGATTGAACTTATGGGAATAAAATAAGTTTAGATAAGATTTGATAATATTATCACAATTCACTAGGGCACATTGTTATTATCCCTGATCACTGTGACTTTACTGAAATAAAATTTAGGAGAAGGGTGGCGCAACCCAATCCCAACTCAAATTGTACAGCGCAGATTAAAAGTTCAACATAAAATTAATTGCACAGGATTCGTTCCCTATGTGTCTCCTTCCTCTCACCTGTTACTGTTATGCTCTTCTCCTTCCTCGTTCTCGATCGTAAACGCCCTTATACACTGCTACAGTGCTAATTGATTATTCGTAGAAATTTTGTTAGGCTAATTTTGAACTATTCAATCCCGACCAATTTCTGAACACCCCCATTGTTTGTTGGAATATAACTCCTCTCCATATCCCCATCCTTTCAGAGGAATTGTGAACAACGCTGTTCATCGTCCCTTCCCTTGTCCACTTTATGTTCTTCCCTTTATCTGCCTGCCAACCGTTTTCTTTCTCAAATCTCGCCCCTCTTATGGTTTGGGGGAATCAAAGCTTTAACCCAAATCTCTCGGAGCAAATAAATTATTTTGCTGGCAAACAAACTCCTATACAAAGCATTGTGACCCTTATTGAACATTTAAAAGTAGAGTTATTATATTATTAAACCATATGCAGTTAAAATTGAGATTTTGGAATTGTCGGTAAAGGAATAGTGGAATTATTAAGCCGCGCAATTGCTCCTCTTGGTTTTTCTCTTTTGAAGATTTGAACCGCTTCTTTTGCCGTGAAAAATATGTTGTCGGTGCTCTTCATAATCTTCATGATTTGGGGATGGAGAAACATCGATATCCAATTGTAAAGGGCAAAACAGAGGATAATACTAAATGAAAAGGGGGAGAACACTGAAAAGGAGAGAGCACGTGCATCCTAACAGATAGAATTTTAATCCTAAGCGTTACTTAAAATCTAATGGTCAATAATTAATGCTCTCGTCTCTCGTAATAAAAGCTCCTCTCGTTTGATCATGTAAAAAATCAAGGTGGAAAAAAAAATTCCCATCAAACAAAATGTTTATACTGCAATGAAAGGAAAAGCAACATAACTTCTTAACAAAAGCAGGAAGATAAAGCACAGAACGAGTGTCAAGGTAGCATTGAAATTAAATTTCAGTGGGAGTAGACACATTCAAAGTATTATTAAACTTGCAAGAAAGAGTCCTATTTAGATGTTACCTACAGCACTTTTCTCTGGAAGAGGGGGAATGAAAATGCCTTTGAACTTCTCGAAAAGGCGATCACGTAACCAAACGAAGTCACTGTAACGTCGGATGACAATCTTCTCGGGTCCCTGGTATTCGGTAAAATTTGTCTGCCACAATGTTTCAAATAGTCAGATGATGACGTGTCACATATTTGCAGTTACACGTTTACTAGATGCGTTAAGTGGAACTGAAATGACGAAAGATAATATCTTCGCGATGAATATAAGGGATGAAATAGTTATTTAAATTTAATAGATATTAGATATACCTAATAAATTTCATCTAGAATAATAAATTTAATGTATAAACTCCAGATGTGCAAAATCAAAGATTAAGTTTTTCAGATAGTATTCGGTTAGCTCAATTAATTTATCCATTATCCTTAAACTTTCAGCTTCTGAAAACCCTATGAAATTTTTTCCCATCAGTCGGTTATCCTGGTCATCGATAGAGCATCCAGGTATAGTAATTGCAAATCCAAAAATCACTAAACTGGGATGGCAAGCCTTCTCCCGCCCGATCACCGAGCCAAAAAGGCAAGAGGGCGATGCAAGGATACGGCAATCAGTAGCAATGCTCTAACAGACATCATTAACAAGCAAGCATGTATGTGTCATTGTAATTCTTAATCACAGCTACTATATAAATGCATGTTCCATCTTAGTTCAGCTCTGTAATTTCTCTATGCCTATCTAATTACTTAACCTTCAATTCCAATCAGTGCAATCATTTTATTTCTTAACTGCATTCATTAATTAAAAAAATAGTTGATTATTTCTAGTAATTTATTCACTTAACCATTATCAACACCTCGATCAACAACAAAATCCCCAAACTAAACTTCTAATTTCTCAGCAAAATTAACCACAACAAATACAAGATTTCACGATCTAACAAATTTCATCGTTCACACATTATTCTCAAAGTTAATAACAAACTTCTAATTAAGTTGAACAAAAACTTGAACACGAAAATCAAAGTTGAACTTGGATTGAATTAGAAATTTTCAACAAAATAAAGAGGATGAGTGATAGAAGAAGTATACTTTGGTAATGACGCGGTAAGAGATATAAGCTTGAACGCCATTGCCGAGTTTAACGGGATCGGTAACGGAAACGGAGAGAAACGGTTGCGAAGAAGATTGAGATCTAGGGCTCAACGACGATGAACTTCTCTGCTGTTCCATTCCTTCAAAATTTACCATCAAATTTTTAAACTAAGAAGAAAAAGGTATATAAGATCGTGCTTTTGTGGTAGCTTATTTTGTGAATCGGAGCGGTGGCAGATTTGTAATTACTGATGAATTCATGGGAGATTTTGGGAATGGAAGAGAGCGGAAGTGTGAGTTGTATCGGAGAATCAGTGACGGGTGGTTGTGCTTGATGTGGCGGTGAAATTTGTTTCCACTTGGGAAATTTTGCAGGTGGGTTATTCAATGCGTTTTAACCCGGATATAAGTCAAACGGGTCGGGTAATCATCAGGCTATCCTCCTTACCACAATATATTGGATTAATTAACGACCAATGGTTTAAATCAAAATTAAGTCTTGAATTTTTGCTTTCATCAAACAAACAAAAATGAATATTAACTTTACCAAGCATTTTCGGTAACGTTTCAATTTTTTGATAAAAAATTGAGAGTTGTGTTCTTTTTAAATAATTCAAATTGAAGTTAACTGGACAATATATCTAATATTTCTCAACATTCTTGCAAAGCTATACATAACTAGAAGAATAAAATCTGATAAATCACCGTAGAGACTCTCATCGACTACGAAAGTATGGTCTAAGTGGTAACAAAATAATTGCACCGCAAAAACAAATGATCAACTGATTTTTGTTGACCGCATCCAGAAGTACAAACATTTAAATTATGTTGAAGAATTCGTGTGTGACAAAATTATATTTCGTAACAATACGTTTTCTAAAACGCCGCCATGCAAAAATAGACATGGAACCATTTTACTTCAAAATCCAAATTATATCTTGAATTTTGAATTACAATTAGACTTCATTTTAATTATCTTATTTGGTATGTATATTCAAATTACTAAATTACCATATTAAATTTTTTTCCACATTTATAACGTGTTAGACTATTTAATAAAAGAATAAAACTATGTTTGGCAACAATCCGGTAAGACATGGTTCGACCCGTTGATGGACAAACAGTGTTGTAGAATCGATCTCAAGGTATGGTTGCAGGTTGACGGTTGATACGCAGTTAAGTTACTAAAATCAATAAAACCACCTGTCGTGGCACTTGGTTATTTGCATAGTTTTAAAAATCGGCTCGGACCGGCCGGTCGAACCGGTTCGACCAGGAACCGGTGAGTATGCCGGTTCGAGCCACATGTCAGATCGGTTATGCATTTAAACCGGTGAAAATCGGTTTGACTCGTCAAAAACTGGCTAAAACCAGTGACTCGGCCGGTTTTCTGAGCCAACCCGGTTTAATATTTTTTATTCTCATAATTAGTCATTAAGGAAGGATTAATACCGATTATTGCTCTATTAATGTACCAATTAATATGGTTTAATGCTTCAACAATTAATGAGGATTAATGCTTCAACATCAACATCTTTTGACTTTGTAGAAAATCCACAATATGAAAAAGTGAGAACAATAGGAATCAAACCACATACATTAAAATGAATAGCTAGAAACTTAACCACCACAACAACATCATATCTTAGTTATCAAATGAAATATATTATATATGTAAGTATATTACATTTTAATTTAAGAAGGGAATAGAACACAACGTTTCTTTTCTTTTAAAAAGGCAACAGTA
>Ga0315913_1008453_pt1 | contig 12210 bp, 8 predicted proteins | sample MpolsnodulesMG_FD_207736 | JGI IMG/M metagenome (GOLD analysis project Ga0315913, IMG submission 207736) | Medicago polymorpha root nodule microbial communities from Los Angeles, California, United States - small nodules | ecosystem: Host-associated > Plants > Roots > Nodule | place: USA... | reverse complement strand
ACGTAATTTTCACATAACGTCTTCAACCTGATTCATAAGTATTGCTAAAAATCTTATAACCATCTCCATAATCTACTTATACTTTCAGTCATGTACCTCAAATTCTGCAACATTTTATTTGAATCCTCATACCTATAGTTCTATATCTGAACTTGTTAATTATGTTTAAGCAAGATGTCCTTAATAACTTTGTCCAAGTTAATGTATGAACAACCACCAGGTCATGTGTCCTCCTCTGCCTTCTTCTTCAACTCCATGGCCTTTTTCCTCATTTTCTTTCCTTTATCTCCCACCATAAAGTCATTGACAGTTTAAGAATCCACGAATTGAAGGGTGGTTCAACACTTGCGCCTTCGGACACCATCTTGCGACTAGATAGACCTCTATCTGAAATTTCATTCTCATACTCATATAACAAAACACATGAGCTGCCAATGACAAGGTCAGGCCTAATGATCCAAGTATCCAACAGTTTTTTTAGATTCATTACTCAGGTACTGTTAGATCAGGTGTATAGGTGGAGTAAAGTTGATGAGTCACAGGGGGATCACTAGCCAGGCAGTAACTAACTAGCTAAAAGACGATCCATGTTAGAAGGACGGGGGATTGCACTTGTATAACATAATGTCACTTGACATTGGCCAATTCAAGTGTGACATGTGGCAATACTATTATTTTAAACATAAAAATATGTGAGAGAGAGAGAGAATAGTTCAATTGGTTTATGTGTCACAATTGGATTGCTCAGTGTTAGTGACATTCCTAGTACACAAGTGAAGTCCAAAGGACAAGTGGCAGGAAAGAGAAAATAGATCTGACACTACATGAATAAGGAAATGATTGGGCCAATGGTATATAAATAAGGAAATATATAAGAGAGAGTGAGGTAGTGCTCTTATATTAATGTTATCAAAACTGAAACTGAGAATATCGTTGGTGGTCAAATTAGTGGTCCATGTGATATTGAACCCTCTTGCCATATTATATCATAACTATGTTTATGATACTTATAGGTACATGACTTTTTCTTGGATTGCTCAATAAAAAAATCTTTTTCTTTGACTGAAATTTTAATGCTATATTAAATGATCAAACCAAATAGGATATACATAAGCAATAGTCAATGTCTTTGTATTGAGAGCATTCACACACACACACTTGAAGTTTCAGAGATGAGTAATTTTGCAAACAAAAAACCACATGCTGTGTTGATTCCATATCCAGTTCAAGGGCATATCAATCCATTATTCAAACTAGCAAAGCTTCTTCACCTTAGAGGCTTTCACATAACCTTTGTTAATACCGAATACAATCATAAACGCTTGCTCAAATCAAGAGGTCCTAACTCTCTTGATGGTTTCACTGATTTTTGCTTCGAGACTATTCCAGATGGTTTAAGTCCGATGGAAGGTCATGATGGTGATGTTAGTCAAGATATACTCTCTCTTTGTAAATCAATCAGAAAGAACTTCCTTCACTTCTTTCGCGAACTTCTTGCTAGACTTGATGAGTCTGCCAAATCTGGTCTTGTGCCTCCTGTTACTTGCTTAGTTTCTGATTGTTACATGTCATTTACTATACAAGCTGCTGAAGAACATGCACTCCCAATCCTTCTTTATTCACCAGGTAGTGCATGCTCCTTCTTGTCTGTTTCACACTTTCGCACACTGATTGACAAAGGTCTAATACCACTCAAAGGTAACAATTTCTTATCATTCTTTCTCCAATTTAAGCATAACATGTTTTTACTGATATACACATATGTCTAACACTAAGATACTTCAAGAGTAACTATCAACAAGGTTGCTTTGTTTAATAACTCGTTCGGACAAATCTGAAATCTGTAGCTATTAAATCTGATAGTAAACATTTATTTATATTTTTTATAAGTTTATTATGTGTAAATTTGAAATTTTTTGAAAAAGTATGTAATGGTTTAAACAAAATATGAAAATTTGTTTGGATTATAAGCTTGTTATACGTTGAGCTATTAAGCAGAGAAACTCGGTTCATAGTTACTCGTGAAGTAACTTTACTTACGGCTACTAACTTGATCAATCCGATATATGTACATGAAGCTTCAAATTATTAACTTACTGTAACTATGACAAGCAGATGATAGTTATTTTACAAGTGGATATTTGGACAACAAAGTAGATTGTATTCCAGGTATGAAAAACTTTCGTCTGAAGGACCTTCCTGACTTTATAAGAACAAAAGATATGAATGATTTTATGGTAGAATTTTTCATTGAAGCGGCCGATCAATTTCACAGAGCTTCTGCTATTGTTTTTAACACTTGTAATGAACTTGAGAGTGACGTATTGAATGCTCTCTATTCTATGTTCTCTTCTTTGCATGGCATTGGACCATTACCTTCATTATTAAGTCAAACTCCACATAATCACTTGGAATCTTTAGGTTCCAATCTTTGGAAAGAAGATATCAAGTGTCTTGAATGGCTCGAGTCCAAGGGACCTGAGTCTGTTGTTTATGTGAATTTTGGCAGCATTACAGTTATGACTCCAGATCAACTGTTAGAGTTTGCTTGGGGATTGGCCAATAGCAAGAAACCATTTTTGTGGATCATTAGACCTGACCTCGTCATTGGTGGTTCCTTTATTTTGTCATCTGAGTTTGAGAATGAAATTTCAGATAGAGGCCTAATAGCGAGTTGGTGTCTGCAAGAGCAAGTACTGAACCACCCTTCAATCGGAGGATTCTTGACTCATTGTGGATGGAACTCAACCACTGAAAGCATTTGTGCTGGAGTGCCAATGTTGTGTTGGCCATTCTTTGGTGATCAGCCAACAAACTGTAGATTTATTTGCAACGAATGGGAGATTGGACTTGAAATCAATACAGATGTGAAGAGAGCTGAGGTGGAGAAGTTAGTCAATGAATTGATGGTTGGAGAGAAAGGAAAGAAGATGAGGCAAGAGGCCGTGGAGTTGAAGAAGAAGGCAGAGGAGAACACTAGTCCAGGTGGTTGTTCATACATGAACTTGGACAAAGTTATTAAGGAGGTTTTGCTTAAACAATGTTAACTTAAAATATGGTTCTGTATTCATCGATATCCTCTTGAATTTGTTTGACAGTGAAGCAAAAATGATACATTTAGTCGGAGCAATATAAATATGATTTAATGTGTTATTTGAGTTGATCAATATGAACAATATGATACATAATAATTGTATGAATAATGTTATTTGTTGCATTGCATATTTACTAAAATTTCATACATCTTTGTTGCTCCAACATGTATAGTAAAGTTGATAATAATCTGATCATATGAGGGTCTCAGAAGACAGTGAGTAACACAAGGACTAATATTGGTTCATAAGTATCTTACATTACAGGCAAAAGTTGATCATTTTCACAAGCTACTATACACACTCAACAGAAGTGCAGAAACATACACTATATTTATTAGGTACTCAATCACAGTTTCAAATAAAAGTGTTTGGGAACGCAATTTGGACTGCGACATTAAAACACTTTTCATGTCTTTGCGACCTGCAGAGCTTGGCATCATTTTGTGAGGGGCAAAAGTATGAATATACTAAAAATATCTATAGCCATTAAATTAAACTTTTGGTATTGGCACGATGGTTGCGACTATTGACCATTTACTTTCACCTGAAGTAAGCAAGTCTCTGGTTTTGCATTTTGATGTCTTGGTTGTATTTTTGTACAAGAAAAAAAATAAGAGAGACACAAAATATAGCAAACGAAGGACCAAACATGCATCATTTCGTATAAGTAAATAATATTGGTGGTCTTACAAATAACAATGATTAAGATAACTTAATACTCAGTAAAACATTAATCACTAATCCAAAATCTCTCAAAAGCAATCCTACACACTCAAGGCCTAAAAACCTTCACTAAATTTTATGAATTTCGGGGGTGTTACATACATCATCGTCAATCATGATCTTTTCATGCTCTTTAGATGAATTATTAATGAGTTTTAATAAATATAATATATGCAATAGCTTCAGCTCTGCTATAGCCTAAGGTTCACATGAAATCCAAAATATTACTCCTCTTTTGTGATTATTCTTTTCTCTCATGAAAGGTTGTAAAATTGGTAAAAGAAGATTGGATTCTTATAATTGATAAGTTTTTTATACGACCACATTACTAAATGGGTTGAAGGAACAAATGCAACATTTATATGTATTTAAGAGACATTTAATAATTGTTTTACTAATAGGAATGTTTTTTTACGACTCCATAAGCGCAAAACTCTAAAATGTATGTACGAAGAGGGTTCGTATTATAAATTATAAGGTAATATGAACATATAATAATTTTTACATGCAAAAGGGAGAATGGCTGAAATTATCAAGTTTGTTGATGTTATGACTTTCTTTCTTTCCCTATTTCATATTGAAATGAATGGTAAAGGCAAGCCATTTGTATCCTTTTCAAATGTCCTTAGTTACTTACAACTTAAATTTTTATCTCATTTTATTTACATCTTTTTATCCTCTTTATTTTATTACCTATTTGAATGATGCAATGTACCTCAATAAAGTTCCCTAAAGTAGTTTCAGGTACATTACATTAGTAGTAGCAGGCACGATGTGTAATTGTGTGTATATTTTGTTGGATCATATATTAGATAATAGAGACTGCTAATAGTCTCAAAAGAATTTTATTATCAAATTTCCTAAAGATTCTAAAGTTATGTAAGGTCTTGTTTGGATAAATAACTTAATTTACAACTTATAACATAAGTGTTTATCATGATAAGCGCTTATCTATAAGTCAGTTATACGTCAAAAGATAAAATAAGTTAATTTGTTTTCGTATAAACTATAAACTGTTTTCATAAGCTATCTTAGACAATGTATTAAAATAAGTTCAAAACAATATATATGCAGCGCCATTTGTATCTTGTTTTGTCCATACCTTGTATCTTGCGGGAATGACATTTAATAATATTTGCCGATTCAAAAAAAACATATAAACATATCATGAGATGTTTTCTTATGCTCTCCCCAACAATACATTACTCCCTCCGTTTTACATACATGTTTTTAAGATTTATATGTTCAAGCTAAGAAATAACTTTAATTTGTAAACAAATTTCGAAAATACTTTGTTTGTAAGACTTAGGTCAATTGACAATGTCAATATTGATGGATTTGACACATTCACTCGGGCTCAAACACGGAACCTTCAATTGTGTGTATAAGTTTAAGGTGGTACTTTCTTTTGAAAAGACAATGTCAATATTGATATAGGTTGGACATCTTCACTCGAGTTCAAACCTGAAACCTCCAGTTATATTTAGGAGTTTAAGATGACGCTTCTCACTTTCATTCGTCTATGATTAAAAAAAGAAAAGAAAAAAAAAATCATGTGTACTCTCATCTATCCTTGATACATTCACCTATTTACTCTATCTTTGGTTAATAAAAGTGTAATCATACATAAGTAAAGGGTATATATATTTGACAAAGAAAGTAAGAAATTTAAATTGAATGATTGGAAATTATTGAGACTCTGAACATGTTACAAACGTGAAATTTCGAAGGTGTCTTTGCATTATGCAGCACATGCATTTCTCAAACGTTCAGTGAATGGGGAAGAGAGGTATGGGCAGCAGAACTAACAGGTGTGAAATAAAACAAGGAATTATTCGGTTTCATATAGTTTTTTTTTCTTCTTTTTGACAGTTTTTCATACGGTTAAGGTAAAGATTCAATTAAGTCTCACCGATAGACACTAAAAAAATATCATCTATACAATAAAAACAGACAATAATAGAGACAATATATTGTAATGTATAAGGTACTATACATTAAAAAGAATTACTTTGATTTTATTTCTAAACACCGATATTGAACATTTTCAGCTATTTATGGGAAGAAAAAAAACATTGTAAAATGATTAAATAACATGATATTAAAATATTAGAAAATAACATAATATTAAATAATTGGATGTTGAATATTAATAATAACTTTGTTTAGCTCAATGCATTTAATTTGTAAATCAATAGTGTAAAATTATTTTATATATGTAATTAATAAAATTACATAAATATTTATGGAAGTATTTTAAATATTAATCTAACAAAGTGACATTATAATTTGATTTGATGCATGTCAAAAAAGTTTAGACTATTAGTATATAAAAATTAATCTACCAATAATATATTTGGTCTAAGTGATAAGCGATTTTGATCTCTTATACCAATGATCATTTATAAATTCGATATTTGACTCATACGTATAAACATAATTTGGTTCGAAGTGGAGAACCCCCCTATATGTCTAACATGTTCATCACTTAATTTTTTTTACAAAGGTTCATCACTTACTTATTTTTCAGTTAACTCTAATAATATATAAGTTTTTCCATCATGTACGGTTACTAGTATTTATCAAACCCATAATAGAAAACTACAAGTATTTATTTTTCATGCATAGATCCAAGAAAGTAATGATGTGTACATCCCAAGTCTATGATCATGACTTTCCTAGGAAAATTATACTATTTCTATGATCATGACTGCTTACAAATTGACGATCCATATTTAGATGGGGACTAATGACTCCAACAGATATTTTAGAATATTGATGTATAATAACAACAAGAATGTCCACGCTCCTTGATATGTTAAAACATGTCAGCAATTACTGATAGCTTTAGAAAGGGGTAGCATTGAAATGACCTCAACGGTCTAACCGAATCTATAGATGAGAAGAAGAAAAAAAAATTAATAACCCATGGTAGTTTGCTTTAAAAAAAATCATTTCCTTAATTATATCCATTATAGTCTCGTAGCTTACTCCAAACTATAAGACTCTGTTTGATAAAAAAGAAACTAATAGTGGATAAATTTTATTATTATCATTAACTAATATTGTTTTTATAAGGACAATTGATAGGTTATAATGCTAAAATATAGTGAAATATGTTACACAAATTTTTTAAGAAAATAAAAAATTGAGTAATTTTTATGAGAAAAAATACGATGACGTCGTTTAGTCATTTAATATTTAACAAAAAACAGAAAAATAATTTAGGTAACCTACTACTCTATTTAAACCAAACCAGAAATTAGTAGGTTCGTCCAAACTCATCCATTAATATAACGGGTGGACATTATACCTGTAAACAACGGTCCGAGTGATTTGTCAAGAAGTCAATATCCTTCTCCAAAAGTAAAAAACTCATCAACAGAGCTTTTTTTTTTTAACTCAAAAGGACTTTTTTAAGACCCGCATTTGGAGGTGGTATAACGTGGCAATAAAAAACGATAAAAATCTAAGAAAATCTAAAGCTCGTGATTCGATAACACTTTTCAACACTTCTTTCTTCTAGTTCTAGTAACTAGCAAGAAGAGTACACTCTACAACAATACAAACACCACCACCTCCATCATTCACACAAAAGCCACACTCTCGTGAAGAATATAACAAACTTTCTCTCTCATTGATCGATCTCAATTCTCAATTATGGCTTCCACGACAATGCGGTTACCGACGAATACCGCCGCCGTAACTGAATCATCATTTCCTCGCCGGAACTCCATTTCCGGATTCATCACTACTAGATCCTCTTCTTCCCTCCGCTTGAAGTATCGTTCTCTCAATCACAATCTCAACCTCAGGAGAAGAACTTCTTTCCAGGTCAAGTGTTTGTTTGGTAGTAGTGAAGCTAAACAAAAACTCAAGGATCGCGAAATTCAAGAGCAACAAGGTCTTCGTCATAATCTATTTTTGTGAATTTTTTTATGATATAAGCTAACTTAGATTTTGAATTTGTGATCTGAATTTGCAGCATTGAAATCATGTTCAAAAGCTTTGCTCTATGATTTTTGTTCACCTTCATTATTATTTTTTTTTTGAATTTGTGATATGTTATAAGGTAGGTTAGGTTTTGAATTTGTGATCTGAATTTGCGGCATTGAAATTAAGTTCAAATTTAGAAACATTTTAATAAGCGTTGTTTGGATAATCAGCTTAATTTTCAGCTTATAGCATAAGCACTTATCATTTATGAAGCACTAACACGGACACGTTTGCACCTGTAGTAATTTGAAAAAAATGAATTAATTGAACGTGATCACATGTGTCAGCGTCGATGTTGGACACCTTCTATCAGAAGTGTCGGTGTTACAGAGCTTATCATGATAAGTGTTTAAGTATAAGTTATTTTTATGACTAAAGATAAAATTAAGTTAAAATTGTTTTTGTATAAGCTATAAGTTGTTTCATTTATTTGTGATCTGGCTTTGCTAACTTCAGTCGTGGCATTGAAATTAAGTTCAAATTTAGAAACATTTTAATAGGCATTGTTTGGATAATCAGCTTAATTTTCAGCTTATGATCATAAGCACTTATTTGTATGCTATTTCTATGATAAAAGATAAAATGAAATTGTTTTCGTATAGTCTATAAGGTGTTTTCGTAAACTATCTCCGAGAGCTTATGAAAATAAGCTCACAATTGCTTCCGAGCATGCCATAAGTTGTTTTCATGAGTTCTCTCCAAGAGTCTCATAAGTTCTTTTGTCAAAAGATAAACCTAAATAAGTCAATCCAAACAGGTCCTAAAAGTAGAAAATCTTTGCTCGATGACTGTGTGGGTACTGTTTTGGCTCTCTTTCTTTCTTTGTTTTTTTTCCCTTTCAGCATCATGCTTTATTGTAATGCTACCAGTTAGCTATTTTGTTTTTGCTTAGTTGTGTTATTTGCAGCATTGAGTCAAGTTGGTTTTTTAAAAAAATCATTTTACAATTGTCCCATGAACTCCATCTCTTAAAGTTACAAGATCAAACTTTTACCATTAAGACACCTCATGAATCAAGTTCAAATTTTGATTAACTCCTCAATAGCAAAATATAAGCAAGAATAATAAAACAAAGTCAAATGTATTTGCTCACAAAATTTGACCAAATACATTGACTTTTTGGACTCCTTTTTGCTTATATTTTGTTATGGAGTACCTTTATAGAGGAAGAATCCTTTGGTCTATTACCTAGTTGATCATGAGTTTATGCCATGTTACTACTAGTTATCTCGCGTCCAGCGCCATTGCAATCTGATTAATTGTTTAAGTGTCCCACATCGGATAAGAGTTGCACATACAATGTGTTTATAAGTGGGGGCAATCCTCACCTCACAAGCCGGTTTTGTGGGGTTGTGTTAGTTAGGCCCAACCACGATTTCTAAGATTAATCATTTCTGTTTATTGTTTGTTTCAGAAGCTACAACCTCTCTGAGCACATTTGCACCAGATGCTTCTTCCATTGTATCAAGTATTAAGTACCATGCAGAGTTCACTCCTCTGTTTTCTCCAGAGAAATTTGAGCTCCCACAGGCTTTTATTGCAACGGCCCAGACTGTTCGTGATGCTCTCATAATAAACTGGAATGCTACATATGATTACTATGAGAAGCTGAATGCTAAGCAGGCATATTACCTTTCAATGGAATTTTTGCAGGTTGGGTGCTACCTTAATGATTTTAACAGCTTAGAACATTACTGGCTTCTAATACTTATTTCCATTTATCATTCTATCTTGCAGGGTAGAGCATTATTGAATGCAATTGGCAATTTAGAGTTAACTGGCCCCTATGCAGAGGCTTTGAGCCAGCTTGGTTATAAATTAGAAAATGTGGCACACCAGGTGCGATATCTCCAACTGTATATCTTTTTTCATATTTTAATTCTAGAATGGGGTGTTCTATACTGTTCATTAGTAAAGAACACCAGAAGCAGAAGCCCATAATTCATTGTTTCAATTCGTGACCTCTTCGAATAAACAAACTGATGTGGTTTTTTGACATGAATATTATAATTGAAAAAAGACTCAATTTGTTTCAATAGCATATTTACTACAAGTTCAACAATCGAGAGTCAACTGATGTACTTGGGATTTTTATCGATTTGCATTTCTAAATTTATTTGTTCAAAATATTGCTAGTTTACAAACCAATATGTTTCTCTGAGTTGTGGTAATTCATTTTGGCCCTGCAATAATAGGAGCCAGATGCTGCACTTGGAAATGGGGGTCTTGGACGCCTTGCTTCATGTTTCTTGGACTCTTTGGCAACCTTGAATTACCCAGCATGGGGTTATGGACTGAGATACAAGTATGGCTTGTTTAAACAACAAATAACCAAAGATGGGCAGGAGGAAGTTGCTGAAGATTGGCTTGAGGTATGTTTCATTATTTAGTGATGACTAGTGTTCATGCCATGTACTTGCTAATTTTTGGATTTGATCTACTGGTTCTATTAGTATCTTCCTTCTTACTTGTGATCTATTCCAACAGATGGGCAACCCCTGGGAGATTGTTAGAAACGACGTCTCATATCCTGTAAGGTTCTATGGCAAAGTTGTTTCAGGCTCAGATGGTAAAAAACATTGGGTCGGAGGAGAAGATATCAAAGCTGTTGCACACGATGTCCCCATACCCGGATATAAGACAAAAACCACAATTAACCTGAGACTCTGGTCTACAAAAGCTGCATCTGAAGAATTTGATTTAAATGCTTTTAATTCTGGAAGGCACACTGAAGCGTCCGAGGCTCTAGCAAATGCCGAAAAGGTTTGGATGATAATGCTAGTATAAACTCTTTGAGAAAATTGTAGAAGATTTTGAGTTTTATAGAAGTAACCAATTGGATATGATTGATGGATGATGTTAGAGTAAGTTTTAAAGAATCAAGATTCACTAGACTTTTGACTGTAATGTGTATCTTTTCATAGCTTTGTTTAGCAATGGCTGTGGAAAATATCTAAGTGACACCTGATGATATGGAGGTTTTCTAGATAATTTTACTTTTGCAACAATGTGAATACAACTTGATAAAACTTAAAAGGACATTTTATATTGTGTTTTCCCCCTCAAATGCAGATTTGCTATGTACTCTACCCTGGTGATGACTCAATAGAGGGAAAAACCCTTCGCCTCAAGCAACAATATACTTTATGTTCTGCTTCTCTTCAAGATATCATTGCTCGTTTTGAGAGAAGATCAGGAGCAAGTGTGAATTGGGAAGAGTTTCCTGAAAAGGTTGCAGTTCAGATGAATGATACTCACCCAACCTTGTGCATCCCAGAGCTGATGAGAATACTGATAGATATAAAGGGTTTAAGCTGGAAGGATGCTTGGAATATCACCCAGCGGTACCTAGAATTTATTTGTTTTTGTTTATATTTTATTTTATTGCTTTTTGGGGTAGTTCAGTCATCTCATGTTTATGCATGATCCGAGTTTGTTGATGGAATATGAACTATCTGCCACTGTGATCTAGGACTGTAGCATACACAAACCATACTGTTCTTCCTGAGGCATTAGAGAAATGGAGCATGGACCTGATGGAGAAACTTCTTCCACGCCATGTTGAGATTATAGAAATGATTGATGAGGAGGTAATACCAAAAATATTTGCATAAACTCTTCTTTTTCAGGTAAAGGAATCAAGTTATTGATGACATTCATGTTTGACAGCTGGTCCGGACCATAATCACAGAATATGGAACAGCAGATTCAGACTTACTGGAAAAGAAATTGAAGGAAATGAGAATACTAGAAAATGTTGAATTGCCTGCAGAATTTGCTGATGTACTGGTTAAATCCAAGGAGGCCGATGATATTTCTAGTGAGGAGGAGAAAATTTCAGGAGAAGAGGAAGAAGACGGCGATGGTAATGATGATGAAGTGGTAGTCGCAATTGTTGAAAAGGATGGGACAGATAAAAGTTCCATTGAGAAAAAGAAAGAGGAGTTGCCCGAGCCAGTAGTAGAACCACCAAAATTGGTTCGTATGGCCAATCTCTGTGTTGTGGGTGGTCATGCAGTGAATGGAGTTGCAGAGATACATAGTGAAATTGTCAAGGATGATGTGTTCAATGCATTTTATAAGGTAAATATTTCGTTGGACAATGTGAATTGAGTGATGTTTTGAGATTCATATCAGTCAACTCTTGTTTTTGACAAAAGGGAAAATAATTTTAAGCATGCCGTAAGGACATAATATTTTTTTTTCATTTCCACCATTTTTATGTGATTACAGTACACATGCAACATTTTTTTTAAAATTAAATTAAACTTACCAAATATTTGTGGTATATTCGTAGTGATGTAGTGTATGAACCTTAAAAATTTAAAAGTATTTCCTCCTTTTCTTTATATCTATGCCATACTTCATGCAGTTGTGGCCTGAGAAATTCCAAAAC
>Ga0315913_1008452_pt1 | contig 12211 bp, 9 predicted proteins | sample MpolsnodulesMG_FD_207736 | JGI IMG/M metagenome (GOLD analysis project Ga0315913, IMG submission 207736) | Medicago polymorpha root nodule microbial communities from Los Angeles, California, United States - small nodules | ecosystem: Host-associated > Plants > Roots > Nodule | place: USA... | reverse complement strand
ATATAATTATTTGCAATTGAAGTAAAATAGCTCAAAAAGGAAATAATATTTAAATAAAACTAAATCAAATCTAAATATAATAAACTCAAATAACATATTAAAAATACTAATTTATCGACTCATCACTAAGAAGGTTAAATCTATTGCTCTTCCATCTAAAGGGAAGTCATCAAAAGCTTTTAAAGTTATTGAATCTGAATATGAATCACCTGATGGAGATTCTAATGAAGATCCTACTGAGAAGATGGCTATGCTTTCCAACGAGCTTGGGTATTTGGCAAAGAAGAACAGGAAGTTTCTAAGCAAGAAAGGTGGGTACAAAAGCTTCAAGAAAGAAGATCAGAAGGGATGCTTCAATTGTAAGAAGCCTGGACATTTCATTGCTGACTGCCCTGATCTTCAGAAGGAAAAGTCAAAGGACAACGACAGAAGCTGGATTCCTTATGGAAGATTACTTTCTGAAATTTTCCATCAAGGAGGAATTTTGAAAGCATTGAAGCAGTCCCAAGTAGTCAATGATCATCAATTGGGCACAGTGACTGACAAAGTTATTAATGGTCACACCTTGAGGAAGATGCTCCTGATCAAGAAAGAGGATCTAACAGAGCTTATCACTTACTTGAAGGAATCATCTATTGTATCCAATTTAATGGATGATTTTCCTCCAATTTGTAGACAAGATCCTCCTGAGGTAAGAGTTGTTTATGTCTATGAGCACTGGCAAAGAACTGGAGAAACTATCAAGTATGATGACAATCTAGAAAAATGTATGGTGGTGCCTTACCTGTTGCTAAAAAACGGAAATCAAAGAAGAAAGCAACTTCAGAAGCTGATGATGATGAAGAAGCTTCTGAAACAAAGAAGAAGAAAGCTAAGAAAGAAAATGGTGTGTCTTCTGTTCAAAGAGTTGGATCTGATAAACCAACTCTACAGGAAGAAGTTCAGGACTTAGATCCTAATAAGGTTCTGAACAAAAGAACTAGAAGTGGAAAATCAGCTGGTTCTTCACAATCTCTGCCTCCTCAACCATCAATCTCTAAGAAGAAAAGGAAACCTAGTGTCAGGAAATTGAATGTTTCAACCTATGCAATAGAAGAAGAAGAGGAGATAGAAACTGCAACTGTTTTGGTCACCAGGGAAGTCAAGAGAAAAAGAGCTGCAGATGAAGCTGCACTGCAAAAAGCTCTTGAAATTGCTAAAGAAATTGATGTTCCTACTGAATTTTTGTTGAAGGAATCATCAGTTGAAGCTACTCATAAGGTGATTGAGCTAACAGAGAATCTTCAACAGCTGGTAAGGGCTGATGATTTGTTGGATGCTGCTGAATAAGTTCAGAGGAAGGAAGCTGCTTGTTCAAAAGCTGATGCTTCAAAAGCAACAAGAGGTAATATTGATTCACACAACATCTCTAATATAATAGAAATAGAATCTAGTTCAACCTCAGTATCAACCTCTTTAGACATAGACAATATTCCCTTGAGTAGAGTCTATGCAAACTTACATAAATCCTTATCCCCATCACCATCTACCAAACACCAGAAAAAGCCTGATGATGATGCATTTGTGGCTATGTATCCATCTGTTCTTGAAAGAATGGGTGAGATGTCACAAATGAGACTAGATGTTTGTGCAAGACTACCTTTTCAACCTCCAGTAATTGAACCACTTCAATCTATTCCTGCTGATGCAGAGGTTGTAGGTGAACCAGCAGTGCCTGAGTCTGCAAATCATGAAGAATCATCATCATCTCATCCCAAACCAACTACCCAAACTTCTGATCAATCTGTTTTGGTTGAACTGGCTAATCACTACTCAGGTGAATTACCAAGATTTGAGCCCAACCTAGAAAGAGCCTTTGAAGCAGCTTCTGATGAAGTTACTTTAGAAAGCCACAAACAACAAGCACCAAACTTACAAATGGCCTCAAATACCTACATTGATCTCATCATTCACCCTGTCTTTCAACCATATCATCTTAATGCCACACACTCTAATATCTCTCTTGGTATTGCATTAAGAAACCTTGCCAACAAGATTGCTTCCTCTCATATTTTATTTGCTTCTGAGAATCCATCCTCAGAAGAACCTACACTTGTTATGCAACCTTTGAATGTAGCTCCACTTTCAAAAGCTACATTTGTTTCTCAACTCGAACATGATCAACCATCTGAACCTTCCATCCAAATGGTTGTTACTGAGAAAACTGCCACAAACTTACCTTCATCTTCAACCCAAGCTATTCAAACTTGTACTCCTATCCAAACCACAAATATCTCTTCTCCACCTACCTTGTTTCTAGATTATATTATCTTAGCAGATGTGTGTGAGAGTATTTTTACGGAGCTGAACAAGTTAGTGAAGGCTAGAAACAATCTAGTCCATGAAGAAGACTATGTCTCGCAATGGAGAAGATTGAGAGAAATAGTAGACTTTGTTATGAGTGAACTTCAGAAATCATCTCTTGAAGCCCATAGCAATGCTAAGAACTCTCTTAATGACTGGTTCAAAAATGTTGCTAAGAGCATGCAGGAAGTGGAAATCAAGAGGACTCAAGAGAGGAGCAAGCTCTACATTTCAGACACTCCCATGTTCTTGAATGCTTCAGGCATCATTTCTTCAAATGTTCATTCTGAGAATCTAGATCTCAAGTGGTTAACCAAGCTGAAAGTTCAAACAGATTCTCCTATTCTTGAAAAGCTGAAGAATGAGAGAAGCAAAATTGAGAGAAGCCATTCTTATCAGAAGCAACAATGAGTTTAGAGAAGAAATGAAGAAGCAATCAGAGACTACACACAGCTTAGTCAGAGATCTGATGGATATAATCCAGAAACAAGCCAAGCCATAGTTGCACACCCTTTAGCTTGATTATTTTCTTTGTTTGTACTAGCTGAATACTTTCTGCTTCTGACTATGTTTATGCTTTTGAACTTGTTTGCTTTGCTTCTGAATTGATATTATCTGTTTAATTTTGAATTATTTTCTCACAATTTTTTCTCATCTCTTCTTTTTTGTCTTTATTCAAACTTTTTGTTGATGACAAAAGGGGGAGTAGATGTATAGTATTTATAGGCTCTGAGCCCCATTAATTTAATTTGAATCAAATTAAGTTAATAGGACTTTCTTCTCATCTCTTAGTCTATTTTAATGTGAGATTATTCTGAGTGTTATTACGTTTTTAATGATAAATTTAATTAACATGGATAATACTCAGGGGGAGCTTACAAACCTCACCTTAAAGTACTATTAGACTCAGGGGGAGCTTACAAACCTCATACCCTTAAAGTCAACGTGTTAATTAGATTAACAACAATTGAACATTTTAAATACTAATGTTTGTCATCATCAAAAAGGGGGAGATTGTTGGAACAAAATGTGTTTAACATTACCCTTTGAGTTTTGATGATAACAAGGTATTAAAAAATTGTCAATTGAATATGCTAATATTTGTTCAAGTATGCATGGCCATAGACAAAAATTTAGTGTCTCTTTAAAAGCATAGGTTCTGGAAGAACAAATGAGAGCAATGAAATCAATAAGTAGGAAGCTTGAAGCATCTGAAGAAAAGAGGTTCTGAAGACAAAGTGCTCCTAAAGTGCTGACGTCATCAGAAGCACCTCATCAAAAGCAAGATCACCAGAAGCAGTTTTCATCAGAAGATATGAAGTTCATCAGGAGCTGAAGATCATCAGAAGCTGAGAGAATTAAAGCTTCAAAGGTTGTTCAAATGATTTAATCACTCCAAGCATTGCAGAAGACTGGAAGAATCAAGCAACGACTAATTCAAATGGATTTGAAGGCATTGGATGCTTATTCGTTGGAGAGAGTTGAAAAAAGACAATTGTACGAAGTGTACAACCACTATCTCCATTACTCTGTTTGTGTCTGAAACAGGACAAGAATAACAGCTATGCATGCACCAGTGTTCCTCCAGACTTGGAATAGATTTGAAATTGATCCTTCTTAGGATAATAACCAAATCAGGCAAAAGATCATTGGTGATTTGATCAAGCTTCAAACGACTCTTTTTTGATGTGCTGGCAATTCACAACGTCTCTTTTACACCTCTATATAAAGGAGTACTGACTTAGAGAATGGCAAGACTCGAACAACAATTTACATGCGCCAAAACTCTGCTGAAATTGTTCTCCATCAAAAGTTCACTTAGAATTTCTTATCAAAGATCATATCTTAGAAATTCTAGAGTCTTAAGAGTCTGTATCTGATTTGCATTGTGAACACAACTGATTGTATATCAAGTTTTCAACCTCAAACAAATTTCTTTGTAATTCTGTTTGAATAGAAGTCTCTTGCTTGTGTGCTTGAGCATAGAAAGTCTCTTGATTTAGTTCAGGAGCATAGGAAATCTCTTGCAGTTGTGCTTGAGTAATTCGAAGTCTCTTGTCAGTTGTAGCAGTGAGCAGTTGTAATCAGATATTACACTTTTTAGTGAACTCTCCTTGGAAGTGCAAGGGGGACAGGACTACTTCCGGTTTGTGGAAGGAACCTGTATAATTGCTTTGTCTCTCTCTTCTCTCTTCTCTCTCTCTCTCTCTCTCTCTCTCTCTCTGTTTTATCCGCTGCATTTAGATTCTGATTATCACTTGAGAAACTGAACTTTATCTGCTTCTGATAAGTGACTTCAATAGGAGAAAACGAAGAAAAAGCTAACACAATTCAACCCCCTTCTTGTGTTTTTCTCACACCTTCGTTTTTTTCTCTGTGCCAAAGTAATTATCACTTTTGAATATCATATCAGTGGAATATTTATTATTATTTCACTGATATATTCTTATTTATTCAATTTCATCTCACTTAAATACAACATTAATTTTAGTTAATAAGAATATTGTAATAAATGATGCTAAATTTACAATTAAAATCAACTCAACAAATCATTTCATTAAGAATCTTGCACAACTCAACAAGCTCAATAGGACAATTCAAATGAGAAGGATGATGTATTTCATTTCATCTATTTATGTTTTTACAAAAAATTCCTTCAATATTTTTTTTCTACAATAAATAGTTAAATGTATTAATAAATTATTGCATTGAACTACCAAAATTACAAGTAAATAAATAGGAGGCTTAAATATGCATTTGGTCCTTGTAAATATATCCAGTTTTGGTCCTTGCAAATTTTTATTTTTTTTAAAAGCATCCTTGCAAAATTTTCTGCCTTTTAAAAAGGTACCTGACCCCACCTTCAAAGCTGATATGACAACTTTTGCCACGTGGCGCTGACGTAATTAAAAACAAAAAAATTATTTTTAAAATTAGAATACTGAAAATAAATTTCAACAAATAAAAAAGTCATAAAAAATTTCCAAATTTTTTTTTCGATTATATAATTTTTAATATATATTTTTTTAAAAGATGAAAAAAAAATTTGAAAATTAGTTTTTTTTTTTTTTAAATATGGAAATAAAAGTTTGAAATTTAAAATATGAAAAGAAATTTTTTTAAAATTATATAATCTCAAAATTTATAACTTTTGAAAATATTATTGTCAGTATTTTCGAAAAAAAATTAATATATAATTTTCAAATTAAAAAAAAATTACTTTTTGAAAATTTAATTTTCACTTTTTTTTATCAAAATTTTTAATTTGAACAGTTTTTTTCCAGATTTTTTTCATAAAATTTTTAGAATTTTTAATTTAAAAAATAATTTTCAGAATTTTTAATTTTTATTTTTTTTATTACGTGGACTGCCACGTGGCAAAAGTTGCATAATCAGCCACTGCCACGTGGACTGAAACATGCCAACTCAACGGAAAAGTGGGGTCAGGACCCTTTTAAAAGACAGAAAATTTTGCTATAGTGTTTTTAATTTTTATTTTTTTTGCAAGGACCAAATGTTAATTTTTGGTTATTAAAAAAAAGAAAAAAACGGAAGGACCCTCTTCTCCATTCCAATATTGTAGGTATTAAATATGTTAAACCCTGTAATTTTGTTTGTTAATATACACGCAATATGCTTGCTCATGTAAACCTCTCAATACAAACTTACAAGCAAATAAGGTAAAAGCAATTGCTACAGTGCCAATAATTTTTTATAATTTTTCTGTCTTTGATGGATAGGAATGATGCCCAGCTACTTGAATATATCAGAACTCGTGTGTTGGAGAGTTTGAGTAAGCACCCAGTTAGCTCAAAAGGACTTATTGGAATTCACAAACCAGTTGCACGTTTGAAATCATTGTTACAAAAAAAGTCAAAAGAGGTCCGTGTCATTGGAATTTGGGGTATGGGCGGTATTGGCAAGACAACTATTGCAGAAGAAATTTTCAATCAAATTTATTCTGAATATGAAGGTTGTTGTTTATTGAAAAACGTGAGTGAAAAGTTAAAAAGACATAGAATGGAATCTATAGGGGAAAAACTTTTTTCTGAACTATTAAATGAATCTGTGAAAAAATTGTCCAGTGATGTTAAGAGACGGATCGGTCGAATGAAGGTTCTTATTGTTCTTGATGATGTCAAGGATGAAGATCAGCTAGAGATGTTATTTGGAACTCTTGATTGGTTTCGATCAGATAGTAGAATAATTGTAACAAGTAGAGATAAGCAAGTACTTGTTAACAATGGAGTTGATAATGATTATCTGTTTGAAGTTGGGAAATTGGAGTCTAGTGATGCACTTGCGCTTTTCAATTTGAATGCCTTTAAACAAAGTCATTTTGAAATGGAGTACTATGAGCTATCAAAGAGGGTGATCGAATATGCCAATGGAATTCCATTAGTTCTTAAAGTTTTGGGTCATATGCTTCGTGGGAAAAATGAAGAAGCATGGGAAAGTCAGCTAGACAAACTTAAAACACTGCCAATTCAAGAAGTTCATGATGTAATGAGACTCAGTTATGATGATCTTGATCGTTTAGAGAAAAATTATTTTTTAGATATTGCATGTTTCTTCAATGGGTTGAATTTGAAAGTGGATTACATGAAACTTTTATTGAAAGATTATGAATGTGATAATTCAGTGGCCGTTGGGTTAGAAAGGTTGAAAGATAAAGCTCTCATAACTATTTCTGAAGATAATATTATATCTAAGCATGACATTCTACAAGAAATGGGTCGGGAGGTTGTTCGCCAAGAATCTAGTGAAGACCCTAGAAAACGCAGTCGATTATGGGATCCTGATATCATTTTTGATGTATTGAAAAATGACAAGGTAAAATTTATGGCGTTTTTAGATAACATTTGTCATTTTGGTAAAATGTATTTTGATTTTCTTGTACATTAATGGCAGGGTACTGATGCTATTAGAAGCATACAATTAGACTTGTCAGCAATTGGGAAGCTGAAGTTAAGCCCTCATGTATTTGCTAAGATGACCAACCTGCAATTTTTGAATTTTCATGGTGGAGACAATCAAGACTGTTCGGATATTCTTCCTCAAGGGCTTCAATCTTTTCCAACTGATCTAAGATATCTTCATTGGATGCATTGTCCTTTAAAATCATTCCCAGAGAAGTTTTCTGCAGAGAATCTTGTTATATTGAACTTGTCATGGAGCCTAGTGGAAAAGCTTTGGTGTGGAGTACAGGTAATTAAATACGTGTCTTTTAGATTAAATTTATCTTAATTTAAGGAATTATAAATTAGTTATGTAAGCCTATCCTGTTCACCGTTTTTTTTTTGGGTAGCAGGATCTAGTTAATTTAAAAGAAGTTACACTCTCTTATTCAAGAAACCTGAAGGAGTTACCAGACTTTTCAAAAGCCACAAATCTTGAGATATTGGACTTCTCATGTTGTCTTAAGTTGACAAACATCCATCCATCTATTTTCTCTCTTGACAAGCTTGTGCATTTGGACCTAAGTCGTTGCTTTTCCCTTACCACATTTACAAGCAATTCCCATTTAAGCTCCCTCCATTATCTCGACCTTGGAGGTTGCTTAAAACTTAGTGAATTCTCAGTGACTTTAGAGAACATAGTAGAACTAAAACTACGGGGCTGTCCCATCAATGCACTGCCATCATCTTTTGGATGTCAAAGCAAGCTAGAAACCCTGGTTTTAAGAGCCACTCAAATTGAGAGCATGCCTTCAAGCATCAAGGATCTTACAAGACTAAGAAAATTACACATACAATATTGCAAGAAGCTTCTGGCTCTACCCGAGCTTCCTTCATCAGTTGAAATTGTACTTGTTGAAGACTGTTACTCACTGAAGACTGTATTGTTCCCTTCAACAGTTGCTGAACAATTAAAGGAAAAGAAGAAAGAAGTTGAGTTCTGGAATTGCAGGGACTTGGATGAAAGTTCTCTCATAAATATTGGGTTGAATGTTCAAATCAATTTAATGAAGTTTGCTAACGCTGGTTCTGTTCAAGCAGTGTATGTGTATCCTGGAAGTAGTGTTCCAGAGTGGTTAGAGTACAAGACAACAAAGAAAGCTATGATTATTGATCTCTCTCCGCCTCATCTCTCCCCTTTGTTGGGCTTTGTTTTTTGCTTTGTTTTTGCTCGTCAAGAGTGGTTGAAAATTTGTTACGAAATTAAATTGAAAATAACTACAATTGAGGGTGACGATGAAAAGGACGGTGTCGATATCTACATGCTTGGGCCATCGCGTATTGAATTAGATCATGTGTGCATGATTTACAACCAACAATGTTCTGAGTACCTAACTAGAATAGCAAAAATTCAGACAAGCTTTAAAATTAAGGTTTCAGCAAGTACAGAACCCGATTTTGATAGAGAAAGACCAGAGATGGAGTTAAAAGGGTTTGGCATCAGCCCAATATACTGCTCAACATATCACAAGCTCGTTCAACAAATGGAATATGGTTGTGCTGAAAGTGAGAGGAACAAGAAAGTATGTTGAGGAAGCAAAACAAAGTGTGGCAAAAGTTGGGAGAGGATGATGAAAGCCTTAAATGGTGCCTTAAAAGCCTTGGGAGCAGTTTTTTGTTTTCTAGTGTGCCTGTTGAGTTTTTATGCAAAATTTACTGTTTTGAAATAATACAATATTATGGTTGAGAGTTTATCAACCATTTGGTTCGTGATATTATCTATTTGAAGCTAAGAAAATAATATTTAATTTGTATGTTTAACTTAAAATGATTTTAGTGATAACACCTGTGTAAATACCTATAAGAGGTTGGAGGCATTTATATATTATAATAGTGGTAATGGGAATAAGAGGAATTAACTCTGATAAAGGGATTTGTTTATAATAGTTGATTTAACTGTAGACAATTATTTTTAAGTCTCGTTTGAATTGATAATTTATTTGAGTTTATTTATCAATATAAACATTTGTGACACAGTTTGAGTGAATTTATGGAGACAACTTATGATATCTCTATAAGCTCTTTTAGTTTATTTCTATAAGCTCTCCAAGATAATGTTGTGTGTGAAAACATTATGAATTTATTTTATTATTTTTTATGCAAAGAAAATAAAAAATGTAATTTGCCAAAATCAAACCAAACATTCACGAATTTAATGCCATTACACATGCCCAAAAATATTCGCGCCCTTTCCCACCTGAATGCCAAGGTAATTGCCCTCGAATTGTTCAAAATCCTCTCTGATTTTGTGTGTTAATCCTCTGGTTTTTAGGGGTCCTAGTAATGTTGGTTCCATTCAGAAGTTTGGAAGATTTTCATGTAGGAATTCTCAGGTAAATAACAAATTAGACATGCACTTTTTTAGTTTTCTCTTGGTTACTTATGAGAACGTTTTTATTCAACAATGCTTATTTTCATTCTGTTTCTATTTTGATTTTACAGAGAAAGGATTAGCGACTGTTAATTCCCAACATTTCACAAAAACGTAACGTTTGTGGCCTCATATAAGTTCTCAATTTTCTTCAATTTCAATAAATGCAACAACACAACATGATGTTCTCGTTAGCTTTCGAGGCAAAGACATCCGCGAGGATTTTCTTAGTCATTTGATTGAGACTTCTCGTCCAAAGAAATTAAAACCCTTCGTAGATGATGAACTTAAAAGTGGAGATGAAATACCACAATCACTTGTCAGAGGAATTGAAGGATCATTAACTTCCTTGATCATAATCTCACAAGACTATGCTTCTTCACGTTGGTGTTTGGAAGAACTTGTTACAATACTTCAATGCAGAGAGAAATATGGACAGATCGTTATACCTATTTTTGATGTAAGATATTAAATGAAGTGTTATGAAAATGCATTTGTTGAATACCAAAGAATGTATAGCTCCACCAAGATGCAAATTTGGAGACATGCTTTCAACAAGTCTGCTAATTTATCTGGAATTAAGTCATCAGATTTTCGGTAAGTTTTATATATATTTTTTTTACCTCATAAATTTTTATGCTATTTGGTCTCCTTTATTTTTCCGATAAATATATGCAAAGTATCACCAAATGAATGTTTTTACTTGAAAGTGCACCTTTTACGTTTCTACTCAACATATATTAGTCAATGATGCAACCTGGTAATCATGCTATAGGAATTAGTTTGGACACTGCTTTGTTAGCATATCATTCTTTATTTAATATTTTTTTAAAAGATCCTATGGCTAAATTTATGCACACTAAATGGGAAAAAGAGGGTATTGCGGGTTTAAACGCCTGCCCCAACATATTAAATGTCCCTGCAGCCTTTTACCTATGAGCTGTACTTATGGGAGAAGCTTGCCCATCACTTTTAATTGTTCGCCAAGATCAAGTGGAGACGTTGGAAGCTGTAGTCAATTATGGAATGATGACATTTAAGGTAAAAGCCTTTGGATAAACAATTTAATTGAGCGCTTCTAGCATAACTTTCTATGTATAAGCATTTTTTATGGCGTAAACGCATATAACATAAGTGGCTTTTAATGATTTTTAGATTGATCTTCTACTCCGCTGGCTGGGAACTGAAGCAATTAGAAGCATATGGATGCAACTGCCAACACTTAGGAAATGGAAGTTAAGCCCTTCCATATTTGCTAATATGAGAAATCTACAATTTCTATATGTCCCTGGTGCATATGATCAAGATGATTTTGATCTTCTTCAAGGACTTCAATCTACGCCACCTGAACTAACATACCTCAGTTGGGATGAATTACCCTTTGAAGTCGTTGCCAGATGAATTTTCAGCGGAGAAACCCGTTATTTTGGACTTGTCATGTAGTCGAGTTGAAAAACTTTGGCATGGAGTGCAGGTTAAAAATTATAAACCATCAATTTTGTCTCCAAAACTTATCTCTATCTATTTATTGTTCAAGTAAACAAAAATATGAAGTAGTCCCAAACGTTTGCCACATATGTCATCTTAGTCTCTACTGTTGTATATAACATGAAAAATTTGACAGAATGTTAAAGACTAATCAGATATATAATAGAACATTAAGGATTACTTATTATTTTCATTTATTTGAAGGATCAAGTAAGAGAGAATGTGACATCAGAGAAAATGACAGAACTGGATTTACGATACACACAAGTCAATGTATTGCCTGAATTGTTTGGATGTCAACTAAAGCTTGAAATCCTACATTTATGATACTGTTTCATGAAAATTTTCCTTCATGTTTAAGAATCTGATAAGACTACAATATCTAGACATTAGATGTTGCCATAAACTGAAAACTCTGTCAGAGCTTCCTCAATCTCTTGAAATTATACTTACTTGCGCAAGGGAGAAACTGGGTTGTTCCCTTCAATTTCTGAACAATGCAAGGAGAACAGGAAAAGGGTTGTGTTTGCGAATTGCTTAAAATTGGATGAACATTCTCCCTCGAATACTGTGTTTAACGCGCAAATAAACATTCTGAAATTTGCATACCAACATTTATCACATTGACTCTTATCTAGCTCTTTATGTGTATCCAAGGAGCAGTGTTCCAAAGTGGTTTTAGAATAAGACAACAACGGATTTTGTTGTCATTGATCTATCTTCTTCTACACCGTGTTCCCCTTCGCTTGGCTTCATTTTCAGCTTTGTACTTCGTAAGAACCGGATAATTATTGGCATGTTGAAATTTAACATCACTATCACAGTTTCAGTCAGATGATGTGATTGCCTGATTCTGCTCGAAATATTTCAAGCGGAATTGAGGTGTGAATATTATCGTGTAAAATATATTTTACACTGTTATCATTCTGTGTTTTTTTCCCAAGCTGACTATCTTGGACCTAAAGAAGAGAAGCTTCTTGTCTTTGATTACATGAGTAGAGCAAGCCTAGTATCATTCCTTCACAGTAAGCACTAAGTAGTTCTTAGAATT
>Ga0315913_1008451_pt1 | contig 12212 bp, 7 predicted proteins | sample MpolsnodulesMG_FD_207736 | JGI IMG/M metagenome (GOLD analysis project Ga0315913, IMG submission 207736) | Medicago polymorpha root nodule microbial communities from Los Angeles, California, United States - small nodules | ecosystem: Host-associated > Plants > Roots > Nodule | place: USA... | reverse complement strand
TTATTATTGATAATAATATACAATAAAAATATTATGGCAATAATATGCGATCCCAGTAATAAAGTTAAATTCAAATTATTACGTTGGCACTTTTTATTATAATATAGAAAGAAAATTAAAGTATTGCCAAATATTAACGTAAAGCAATTTTTCACTTATATTGTATTCTATCATGCATTGCCAAATATTACAATACTGCCATTAATGAAAAATTGTCACTTTTCTCCGTGTTTTCCCTTTTCTCTCCAGAGAATACAAAAGTGAAAACAGAAATCTGAAACATCTTTTAGCAGTTTTGCTTTTTCAGTTTTAAAAACCATTAAAATGAAAATAGTTTTGTAAAACAGTTTTTAGAAACATGTCAATCAAACAAGTTTTTTTATTTTAAGTTTTTAAAAACAAAAAAACTGTTTTTGAAAACTGAATCAAACAGGCTCTAAATATCTAATATTTAGCATGTATTTTTGAGTGAAAAATTCATTTTAGTCGCCAACAAAAAATTCAAGATCCAATTTGGTCATTCAAATATAAAATACCCATTTTTGTCTATCACATAAATAAATTGTCATACTTTAACTGTCATGTAAATGTTTGTTTACCAATCAAATATAAAATACCTTTTGTCATACTTTAATTTGCGGACTTTAATTGTCAGGATAAGGAGACATGATATGATATATTTAGCATATCATGTTTAAATATTATGTTTGATGCACCAAAGAGATAGGTTAATATAAACCATTTTTCATATCCTATTCTGACTTGCCTTTGTAATTTTTATTCCGAGTATAAGCTGAGTTAGAAACTATCCTGACATGATATGATTAATGCTTATCATGTTGATATCATATCATGTCTCTATCCAATTTCATATTCTATCACATCTCTATCCTATCCTGACTATCAAACGGATACGATAACATTATTAGTTAATTTGAATGTGGTGTAGCGCAAATGACTAATAATACACATTGTTTGTAAGCGTTGTAAACCCTGATGTATCAAATTCGATTATTACTAATACCATGTGAAAAAAAAAATCGACTTACTAATAGAAAAATTAACTGTGTTGTGTGTTACATAATGCTAGTGTCTTATGATTTAGTTAAGGGACATTTCTACGGGTTCCTTGTGCTATTGTCATATTTAGATAAGGTTCTAGTGAGGAATTTAAGCATAACACTTAATATAGCACATGACTCAGTTGATCTTTCCCTTTCTTGTAATTCATATTCTTTTGTTGATGATGTTATTGTTCAGCCAATCAATTGATAGAATAGGGATCGAGAAATGGTTAAGAAAACCAAATCAGAAGAAACTGCATTCACCCGTCTTGGCTTCATGCATCATTTCCTATTCGATTTTATAGTATGAACAAACCTATGCATTAATCTTGAATTTATTGATATCTTGGTCCAACTATGAATCAGAGACTAATCCATCAAACTTAAATTCAAACAATAATAAATTGTTTTATTGAAATTTAGGCTAACACATAGCATGATCAATACATTATTCAAATCATGCCAAACACGTATAGTAAGATAGTATATAGATGTCTTTCAGTCATGTTCAGAGATGCAAAACGGGTACAAGAAAAGAAAAAGAACATTTTCCTCCAATTATTGTTAGCCTTATTACATTATAAGTAGAATCACATTGCTTAAACATAAATTTAGTGCTGATAATTCATCAGCAGTTGAAGTAACAGAAGCAAGCAAATCCAAGGCCATCACGGTGACATGCCCCAAAAGTTGCATGTTCTAAGTAGATACATGCATTTTTACAGATTCCCGTGTCTGTGCATATCGCATGAAATTCTGTGCTGTACCTTTTACAAAGTTTTGCCTTTACCTCTGCATACCACAGAACAAGAAAGAGTGAGTACGTAGAAGTATGGGTCGGTCCAAAAATAAGACAGTCCAAACCCTTGTTCCTACGTATATCACATATTAGGTTCCTCAATTATCATGCAACTTTGATTCAACCCATATATTTTTTGCTCTAAATATGATGATTTTGCTCTGAATAGTAGTGTTTTTTTGCCTAACAACTGCTATTTTATATTCATAATCCAAATTGGGACACTGAATTAGCATTTTTGGAGTCTAAAATACTAATTTTTGAGTTTGGATCAAAATTGCAAAAAATATGATAACTGAGGAACAAAAAAAGTTGGATTTTTAAATCATATGCTACTCTTTTTTATCCAAGTGCCACACTTTAATGTTTATTTTAGGTCCCATAATATGTTGGACTGCTCATATGATAAAAATTATCGGACCTAAATTAAAAGTTATCATTAAGAAGTATGATTTTATAAACTTTCATAAAAATTTAAAATAATTTTATAATTCATCAGATAATTTCAAATAAATGAATATTTTTAAAAATACAAGTAAATATCAATTATTGTATTACATAGTTATGAATGTCACTTTTTTTTTTTTTATAAAAAGTTGATGCGAATGTTATTAACATAATACAACGATAATCTACAGTTTGATTTCTAAAATCCACTATAATAAGTTTTTTTAAAATGGAAAAGGTGTGTGTCATATATAGTATAATAATCATCTATTCATACCCATTGTCGAGAAGAGGAGGAGTGCAATGCTGAGAAACATAAAGATGGTGTAGAATTTAGGCCTAGAGGAAGCCATGCTTGCTAAATGTAAATGATGTTTTGTTCTTTATGATAATTGTTTCAGCAAGTGTGAGTGTGTGTGTGTATATATAAGAATATGAAGACACTATGTTGCTTTTATCTCCATCAATTTGGAGAACAAGAAAGTAAACTTCAATAACTATTGGTTTTTCATTTTAACTACCTCGATAGATATAGAGTTATTTGCTATTCCTCCTCTTGTTTATTGTGAAATGATGCCATCCAAGAATTGTTGCAAGCTTTGCAAATATCACCCTTCATCCCTTTGGGATATTCCCATGTTTTTGTTTTTGTCTACTCCCTGTATCCATTTTTTTAAACACGCGTCATATATATTTTATATAAGAAGTGTTGGATCTGTCAAAAAATATAAGAAGTGTTGGAAACACTCTCTTATTGGATGAAATTATCAATGTAGGTTCCAATAGTTTATGTTAGATCCATTTTCAAAATGTGAAACCTACATTGATTAAATCCAATATATAAGAGGAGACATGATCCTCTTCATATTTCAATTAAATGAAGTAATCCATTTAGGGAGATATATATGTACACAAATAATATGTAGTGGATCCTATCACTTAGTGAATCCCTCTATTGTTTTATAATTTTTTTTTTCAAACCTCCGTTAGTCATGCATGACACTTATGTTCACCATGATGCATGGTATTCTTTCACAAGGGAACATTCACACATTTAATTTTACCTTGTCATTTCCCAACACATACATATACATGTAAATAACTCAATGCAAGACTGCCGGTCAAAAAACAAAAAACAAAAAAAAAAAAAGCGCAATGCAACACAAAATGACCATATGAATATGGTAAAGCTCCGACTCGTTTGCTGTCACTACCCCAAATAGTATGTAACGAACGTGGTATTTGTGGAGTTAGGTACTTTTAAACCATCGTAGGCTCGTTTTGCATTCACCTAAATCCATTTAGTTAACACAAAAAAAATTATAAAAGCGTTGTGTGGTAGACCTTGACAATTGAGTTTCTCCCATAATGTCGCTATGGAGTCCCCCATTTGATTCCGTGACTATGCTAATTGTCTATACTTTATGTATGGATTCTTCTGGTTGTTTTGCAGATGACATCCAAAAATTAATTACCAGCCAAACGAAAAACCACAACTTCATCTTCTGGTGTCCTTAACCGATCCATACACTTACCCAAAAATCCTGACAGGACCCGTTTCACCTCAAATAAACACTTTGATAGGTTCCTAAAGTTAGAGAAAGGGACTTGGCATGACAAAGTGTTTCGCATTAACCCATCAGGACCATATGCCAACCTCCTTAAGATGTTAACCGATAGGAAGTGGCACAAGCTCTTAAGTCCACCCACACAAATTGATTCGGACATTGTAAAAGAGTTTTATGCAAATGCCATGCCCGATTGTGATAAAAAGGACATGGATGACCAATTCTCTTACACAACTTTTGTGAGAGGAAAGACCATTTTTTTTGACCGAGACACCATCAATACTTATCTGGGTGACCCTCTCACTTTACCACCACCCGAGGACCCAACGGTCCCTACACATTGCGCGTATGGCAGAAATGAGGAGGATAACGAGTGGGATCATGATAAGATTGTGAGGGACATCTTGTTCCCGGGCAAGCGTTATAAAAAGGGAAAAGGAGAAGAGTCCACCACGACCAGTTATGCCAACATGACTCTTGAAGCAACGTTCATTTTCAAATTTTTGGCTCACAATGTGTGGCCCAAGAGTCATGTCTCCACCACCCCAAAGGCTGTCACCCCTCTTATCTGGCATATCTGTAAAGGAGGGGAGGTTGATGTTGCCAGGATCATTTCTAGAGAACTAAAGCATGTGGCTTTAAGTGGTTTGACACATAAGGCTACCAAACTGTCCTTTCCATGGTTCGTTATGGGATTGGTCCAAAACCAAGGTGTGTAGATTGTCGGACCCTTTAATGAGACCATTGTGGGACCGATTGACGACAAATTTCTTAAGGGTCTTGCAAAGACAGTGGAAGAGAGACTTTCAGACCCATCCTCCAGTATCCCGCACCTAGAGCCCGAGATACCAGAGTCAGATATTCCTCACCAGGACTTCCCTCAGCAGGAGCCACCTCAGCAGCCAGGGTCATTTGATCTCTCTTCATTTTCTACTTATTTCGCTCAGCAGGAGCAGAGAGATCTGAGGCAGGAGCAGAGATATCAGAGACAAGAACAACGAGATCATTTCATAATGGACCAGAACACTGCACTTTTCAGGAGTCACCGAGGCATCTATCAGTCTCTTTATGATGCTCGCCTGGACCCCGCATACCAGATGTTGACACCTGAATTATACTTGGAGTCTTGCATGTGGCCCTGGGGACAGGCCAACTTTCTATGGAGGGGGTGAGCACCATGGTGTAGATGAGGATGATGAGAGGAGAGATAGTGTGGAGGGTGATGTGATGGAAGAGGATGACGCAGACCAGTGATCACAGTCTTCTGTTTTTAGTGATGCATTTATGCTTATGGTTTTATCATTTGACTTTATGCTAGTTAGTTTTTTTTTTTGTTTTTGCCTTAAATTTGGAACAATTTAATTGCTTTTAGTTCTTGTACTTTTTGGAGCACGGTTTGAAGTGCTCAGTATTTTGTTTTCATCACTTTTGGTTATATTTCTTTTGGTTTTAATAACTTAGCTTGTTGTTTGTTTTTAATGAATATGCTTTGGATGAAAATTTTTGTTTAATCTTTCTTGTGTCTCTCAAAAAGAAAAGAAAGGCTCATGAACATCAAAGTTGAAGTGCTCAAAAGAGCCAAATAATGAGCAAGCTCAGGTGTGTGATAATGATTTGAATTGTGAGAAAGCGCAAAGCCAAGGTATTGGTTTCCCGTTTTTCTAGGTCTTCCCTAGAATTTGAAACTTGTACTTTGCACAAAATGTATCTCATCTAATTCTTCTCACAAATATGATTATTCTGGAACCACTTAGTACTTAGCCTAAAAGTGATGTAGCTTCAAACTGTTATACTATATGCTGGAGACTGACAATCAATGTTTAACTCGTTTTTGTTATGTTAAATCCGATAGTTGTTTTGAATTGTATGAAAGCATGGAAAAGATCAAGGCATTTTTGAAATTGAGTTGACACACTTGACCACATAAAACCTACCCTTGAGAAGAGCGAGTATCTGATACCCAAATCCGAGCCAAATGAATCATGTCCTCAAATAGGAACTGTCAATATTCATAAGCACAATGCTTATTGAAATTGCCCGAAATTTTTCAAAAATCCAGTTATTGTTTGGTCCACGTTAGAGACTTTGATATTTTCACTTTGTTGAACCCTTAACCTTTTTGTACTCTGTCCCTTGCCTTAGGATAGGGGAGCATTCAATTAGAGTTTTGTTGTGTTTAAGTTGGGGAGAAAGGGAGGTGTCTTATGTCAAGTATCATGGTGAATTGTTTAAATAACTTGACAACATTGAAGTGTACATATATATTAGAAGTAGCAAAGTTTGTAATTTTGAAAGAGAAAAGAAAAAGAAAAAGAAGAAAAAGAAAGAAAAATCAAAAATAGAATAAGTTGTCAAGGTTATTGGATAGATTGTTAATCACCAAGGGTTTGTAATGATTGGTAGCGAAGGTTATGGATTGTAATTGTTGATACAAGGAATGTTCCTCTATGATAGGCTTTTTGATTTCAATTTTCCCACATATGACATTTCTTTTGTAGCCCGGCCAAGTTATAACTCTAGAAAGACCTTTTGATCCATGTTTTTTGTGCTTTTTGAGATGACATTTGGATGGACACATAACTTAATCGGAATGTTAGCTTGATTGTTAGATGTGTGTTCATTATCCTCATTCATTAATTGATTTTGTTTATATGCTTACAAAGAAGTGTGTTAGGTGTGGTTCATAGATAATCATGTTTGTGACTTGAACTGTTTGAGATAAACTTTGTGTTTAGGACTTGTTTCACATTCATAGTTTGTGCTTGGATTAGCGGAGAACTTCATGCTTGCCCGCGCACTTACATTTGAATCACCACCTGAAATTATTGTCTGAACTGTTTGACAGTGTGCTAAAAATCTTGTCCAAAGCCTTGTAAGTTTCCTTTTTATTCTTTTGTTGGAGGACAAACAAAAAGCAAAGTTGGGGAGAGTTTGATAAGTGCTCAAAAGTAACATATTTTATGTGTTAATCTAGGCATTTTAGTGACTTGTTCTGCAAGTTATCAAAGGAAAAGCTACCATTTGAGTGTATTTATACCATTTATGCTTTATATGCCTGATTCTACCCAATTTATGCTGGAAATGACAAGCAAGGACCAAGAAAGAAGCTCATGAACCAAGGTATGTTCGCTTAAGCGACCTCCTGTTCGCTTAAGCGATCAAGTACCAGTGAGCAACCAACCAGTTCGCTTTCAAGGACACTTTCAGAACACTCATGGGAAATCAGTTGTTCACTTAAGCAAACCATTGGTCGCTTAAGCGTACACAATGTCGAGAGCAAAGGAAAGTTCGCTCACAAGCACGCTTATGGTACGCTTGAGCGAAGTTCATCATCTTCAGAGGATAAGGTCCCACGTGGCAGCTTCTAATTGTCCAGTGGAAGATTTTCTAGATGTTCGCTTAAGTGAACGAGCACGCATTTGGCTCATATAAATAGTTTTCTCTTCTCTTTCCAAATATTATTACATTGTTTTGATGTTTTTCTGGTTTTAGAGAGAGACTAGGGCTTCTCTAGAGAGAGAAACACAAAGCAAGGTAGTTAGGAGTAGATTCAACCCAAGATTTGTTGAGACATCATGGATCTAGGCATTGAATCTTCATCTTTTCTTCATCCTTTGCAAAGCTATCATAGACATATGTAGCTACATCTACCCGTGTGAGTTTTGAGGTATTCAAACAAGCTATTATGTAATCTTTTGGTCATTTAATATATGGTTCTAGCTATTTATTCAATATTGTTGTTATTCTTGTATTTACTGTTTTATTGAGATTTAAAATGATATGGACACATACTTTTGAATCTAGAAATAGAATAACAATCTATCTTAAGTTATCACTCTAGACATGGATGTTAATATTTGATAATCACTTATAATCTAGAACTTAATGCTTTTGGGTAATTTAATTGGTTGGGAAATCGATGTTTAAACGATCCCTTAGAAATAACGATGTCATTTGGACACGAATGATATTGTCGAGTGATTGTGATAATATCGTTTAATAAGCTAGAATCCGTTATTTGATCGAGAGATTACATCTGTTACGCTTGGTTGATGTCTCTGACCCCAAGCGAAATAACCTTATATCTTCTCGTTTTACTTTTATGTCGAATAGAACAATAGTGTTACACAAACAAACAATTTATACCCAAACACTTAACGTGATGAATATTGTGAAAATGCTTATGAAATACGCAACTCCCTGCGGAAACGATCCTATTATACTTACGTGTAAATAATTTTATGACATGTAAAAATCTTACATCAACACTCAAAGGCTCTTGGTACTTTGGAAAATGCACCTGGTAAATCAAATAACATGCAGGATGCTACCTCTGTGCACTTGGACAGTGAGGCACCTACAATCACAGTCAAGATCTCAGGATCAGCTAAGGGAATGAATGGTACACCAGACATTATGCAGGCTGCAAGTTCTACTCCAAACATCTGCATGGCTTCTACAGTCATATCCTCCACTGCTATACCAGATAAGTTTGCAGGTTTTGCTCAGGTAACAAGTGGTAAGACTGATTACAAACATGTTGCTGGTTCTGTGCAGGATGCTTATGAGACACACACTATCATTTCACCTATTACCACCACGGATGAAATTCTTGGCCCCGACAAAGGCAGATTCACACAACCTGCCATCACTAAGAATAATTCTGAGGCCTGCCGAAAAAGTGAGAAAATCCTTAGTAAGTTATGGGAAGATGATCTGGACACTGATTAGGCCTCAGACAACACCCTGGAGCTTGAATCAAATGCAGAAATGTATCTGCCCGAAGGAGATATGGAGGAGGGAAGTTTATTTACTCCTTTTATGTCAAGAAGGCAGAAGAAGTCTAATAAGAAACATGCTAATAAGCTAAATGATACAGTGGTCCAAAGCACAAGTAGTGAGCACATACAAACTCGTTCCAAGAAGGGTGTAATCAAAAGCAATCCAAAATATATGTGACTGTCATGTGGACGGTTCTCAACCCTATGGTTGCTTTTTATTTTTGTTTTCCTAGATGGTTGCTAAATCTATCTTAGTGGGATAGATTTGTTTAGATCTGTTGCTGAACAGAGCTGCATTTCCTTGTTTAGCAATTCAAGTTTCTTTGGTTTTTAGACACTCTTTTGTAATTGGATGCAGGCTCTCTCCTGCCTTTTTTAATGCATTTTTTAGCCTTTATCAAAACAAAAAAAAAATCTAGATATCTCACACACCGATCAGACTTAGGATCACATGTATGTTTCCATGTCACTTAGGCTCATCACACCCTTACTACAGGATGATGATAAACTCATATCATGGATCACTCCTTTTTGATAAACTCATATCACTCTTCAATGAACGGTTCAGGTCTCCAAAAGTTCGAGTTCTCGCAAAAATGATTGCATATCCAAAAACCATCTTTCTCCCCTCGTTGGACTCGAGCAACCACCCAGTAAAAGGACCCACTCCAACATAGAGTTAAGTACTTCATAAAACTACTTTCAAAAGCAGTACATCTTATCCACATACACGTAGTACAATGCACATTCACTTAGTTTACAGACAGATGGTATTGGTTCATAACCCATAGCCATGGACATATAAAGTAAGGATTCATATTCCATATAGATACAAACATAATTTACAAAACAACATATGTTCATTACCTTATTAACTTACTAAGGACTTTAACATCATATTTAACACAATTCCTAATTAACTTGATAATAAGGATTTTTGACAATCCAAATAGAGCATGGTAATTAATAAATTCAATCATAATCATGTAGTCTCCACACCATGCATCACCCAACACATTAGTAGTGTTTATAAATCTTAATTTAGGCCCTTTTAAACGATTATATACATTAAATTTAAATAAGGCTTAAATGCTCTTTTGGTCCCTTAAGTATTTAACTGATATCGCTTTGGTCCCTTAACTAAAAAAAAGATTGTTTGAGTACTTTAAGTTTTTTTTTTTAGTCTCGTTTTAGTCCCTTCTGTTAGGTTTCCGTTAGGGTTTAAAAAAAAGTTAAGTGTGGACACGCGTCACCTTGTCATTGGCTCTGAGATTTTTTTTTACAAAAAAAAAATAAAAATTTAATATATATTTTATTTTTTTTAAAAAAATTGCCATAACCAATAACAAGGTGACACGTGTCACTTTGGCATTGGCTTTGCAAGCTAATCCAAAAAATTGAAATTTCGCTTTTTTATGCACACGAGATTTTGACTATGCTTGTACTTGCCCAATTAACAGAGGATTCCAAAATACGTTAACAATTGGTATGCAATTTCAAAAACACGAAACTTGCGAGCACACAAAGGGAAACAGAGAGGCTATGCACACATGAAGGAACGAGTAGCACACAACACAAGCAGAAAGTGAAATTTTCTTAAGATTGTGGTACTAAAGGGAAAATCAACAATATCATATAAACTCTCAGAAGTCGTGGGAATTATTTTGAGTTTTACAACGCTAGAGGAATTTTCCACTATAGGCAAACATAGATTACTTAAAATCTACTATATGATTTCAAATATGACTATATATACTTTTGTCAAACTTGAATATACCACTAGTCATCTCAAAAGATGTTTAAACCTTTCGAAGAAACAACGGTTCGTAGAGTATATTCTTGTCAACTAACAAACTCTCAAAATGACTTACAACTGGAAACTCTTGAGGAAGTGCAATATGCCACTATTGGATCAAATAGAAGTTTGAAAGATTTTTCAATCAATGATAACTTTCAATTAAAGAGGATAAAAAATATAAGCTTAAAATACAAAAGGATAACACTACAATATAATTAAGATTTAGTAACAATTAAAAATGTAACTAAATCAAGAAAAATGTTAGTAAATATATTTAGTAACATTTGTCCAACTGTTAGGTAAAGCCCGTGTTACTAAATATCTCAAGTAAAATTTTATTTATTATTAGTAACATTCAAAAAATGTTTCTTAATTATATTTTTGTAACATTTTTAATATCACCAGTAATATTAAAAAATGTTGCATAATGATTTTGAGAATTTGTAAAAAAGTGTTGCAAAGTTGTCTAAACTAAAATTGTGAAATTACCAAATTGGAGTTTGCTTAGACTTATTTAGATTTGCAACTCTAAATAGGTTCTCATACACATTTGAAATTTTATTTCTCAAACATGCTCTCATACACAAAAACGATTAATATCTTCAGTAACACAATTTCAATTATACTAAAAAGATTACAAATTTTCATCCAATAAAAGCATGTAAATGTAAGAAAAAGAATGTGTAATAAGCCTTGACTATGGAGGCATAATATATATATATATATATAGGTTATGTTCCTTTTTATTATGCTTTCATTTTCGCACTAAGTAGTGCACATCCATAGCCCCGCTAGCTAGTTTTTGCAATAGAATATCCTTAAGCATGCCAAAAATTAGCCCCCTAATCTTTCATCACCACAAGTTGGCCAAAAGGTCTTTTTAGCTTCGAAGAACTTGCAACAAATTTGAAAACATCCAAGGAATTAAATTATATGGATATATCAAGTCCTTTGCTCATATTCTTTCAATTCACCTCCATGTATGAACCATAAAATTCAGCTTACCAAGTTGTTTTCCCTTGTTTGTGAAAACTAAGAAAGAAACTGATAGGTGCCAGAAAGTAGTTAATTTCATGTTACATTTAAGGCAGTTTTGTTACTTGTCTTACAAGTTATTTAAGGAAAAGCTGAGAAAAAGATGAATAATTGCCCTATTACGCTTTTTATATCTTACTCTATCCATTTGTGAAGGAATTGAATGTCAAGACACTAAGAAAGAAAGAAAAACAAGGATTTGTGAAAAAAGTCAACTTGTCATGGCAAGTGATCTACTTGCCATGGCGAGTGAATTACCCGCGAGGCGAGCATAAAGACGAGTTCAAGGCGAGTAGAGGCAGAGAGTACCAGAGGCAACTCGCCACCAACCTGCCATGGCGAGCAAAATTACTCACGAGGCGAGTTAAGGCGGCTTAATCCCTCAAAGATGACGTGGCAGAAACCCATTGGGGAAGAAATCTCAACTCGCCATGGCGAACAAATTACTTGTCATGGTCAGTTCATAAAATTCTGCAAGTATAAAAGGCCAATTTGTTCATTTCAGTGGGGGCGGATCATATTATCATATCATATGCCATTGTAGGAAGAGAGAAAACAGGGAAAACACAGAGAGACCCTAAAGGAGCAAGGAACACAAGGATTGAAGGGATTTCCAAGATCATTGAGACATCATGGCTTGCTCATTTCATCTCTTCTTTTCTCCTTGTAAGGTTACCATGACAATGTGTAACTAAACTCTTTTTGTTGGGATTAAATGTA
>Ga0315913_1008448_pt1 | contig 12214 bp, 11 predicted proteins | sample MpolsnodulesMG_FD_207736 | JGI IMG/M metagenome (GOLD analysis project Ga0315913, IMG submission 207736) | Medicago polymorpha root nodule microbial communities from Los Angeles, California, United States - small nodules | ecosystem: Host-associated > Plants > Roots > Nodule | place: USA... | reverse complement strand
GCCAACCTTCTTCAAATAGGATGAAACTTCCTTCACAATTTCATCATATCTACCCTTGGAGTACTTGGGTGTAGTAGCATCCATCTGTTCAAGATAGATGTCATTAGTACTTAAATGAATTATAAAAATAATCAAATACACAACTTCAAGGGGCTGAAAATATTAAATACCTTGTTGCAACAGCAGATCATTTGCTTCACACCAAGAGTGAAAGCAAGGAGAGCATGTTCACGGGTCTGACCATCCTTCGAAATACCAGCTTCAAAACCACCAGTAGTGGAGTCAATGATGAGAACGGCACAATCAGCTTGGGATGTTCCGGTGATCATGTTCTTAATGAAATCCCTGTGTCCGGGGGCATCAATGACAGTGCAGTAATACTTGGTTGTCTCAAACTTCCAGAGAGCAATGTCAATGGTGATGCCTCTTTCACGTTCAGCCTTGAGCTTGTCAAGGACCCAGGCATACTTGAATGAACGCTTGTTCATCTCAGCAGCTTCTTTCTCAAACCTCTCAATGACACGCTTGTCAATACCTCCAAGCTTGTAGATCAAGTGACCAGTGGTGGTTGATTTCCCAGAGTCGACATGACCAATGACCACAATGTTGATGTGAACCTTTTCTTTACCCATTAGTCCTTAAAAGCTGAAAACCACAAAAAGATCTGCCAAAGAAAATAATACATAAGCATGACCCCAAAGAAAGAAAAAAATTAAATATATGCTACCTGTCAACAACACACTGTCAACAACACACTGACTAAAAGATTTAACAATTCAACAGAAATCAACACATAAATATGAACCCAAAGAAGATGACAACAATAAAACCCACTAAGTGGGTTTGGCAACAATATGAAATGAATTGCCCTCACGCAAGATCGAACTACGGACCTTCAGTTTACAAGACTGATGCTATACCACTGAGCTATAAGGGCAAGTTGTATATGAACCCATGAACCCAAAGAAAAAAAAATGAAAAAAAATACTATAATATAGAACACACTTGGAAAAGAAATACACAATCCAAGTAAAAAATTCAACAAGTAATCTATACAACAATAACTAACATAAGCATGCTTCAAAAGAAAAAGGGACTCCACGGTGTTACTTTACCACCGAGTGAAAAGGTGGTCAAGTCCCGAACAAGCATGTGTGTGTCTATTCTGATCTTATCTATTAATCAGGCATGCAATCAGATTCTTCAGCAGATATGACAGGTAAAACAAACTTAAGTAATCAAGAATAAAATATGACAACAACAATATGTCAGCAACAGAATACACATCAGGCACGAAATATGATGTTTCAGCAGAATCCAGAAACAAATAAATATAGATTCGCATGTGTATATCAGTTATGTTGTATTACATGAATCAACAATCCAAAAAGTAAACACCTTCACAACAAAGTAAAACCACCTATTTAAAAACATGATTATCACTTTTTGGATTCAGAATTACAATTAAACAGGCACATAATTTCAGCATGATCATGATAATCGAATACCAAATCGAAGGAAAATATAGAAACAAAAACAAACCAATTTCAAACGATCTTATGTGATTACACTACAACAGTAAAACTAAATTGCGAAAAAACAGAATCCAAGTCAATAATTGAATACCAAACAAAAGAAGTATATAACAATAATAACTCAAAAAAAGAACAACGTGATGATGATATAATAATAGCATGGTAATGTTAAAATGCATGAATGAAGAATGTATGAGTATACAAAACCATCGACTCCTTGAAAACTATCGATGATTAGTAAATAAAAGAACTATTGGATTCAGAATTGCGATTAAACATGTACATGAATGGAATGGAATAACAAGAAATCGAAAAACAAAAGCATTATAATGTAATCAATCGCAGATGTAAAGTAAACAACACTGATAACCTATGAATGAATTGATTATATGAATACATTGATCGATCGATCGATAATAAACGAAATTGATGGATTTAGGGTTGGTTTGTTACCTTGAGACGAAGGAGAAAAGGCTGCGCTGCGGAAACCCTAGTCGATTCGCAAGGAACAGAATTGTGGAACGGTAGGGTTTTTAAATAAGGGTTTCAGGGGTTTATAAACTACTCTGGAATTAGATTGTGTCCAAAAATATAATAATGTTACAATTTTTTTTTTTCTTCAAATTTATCTCCTACTAAATTTTATTTGATTTTACTATGTACTCCCTCCGGTGACTACATACATTATTTATTAAATGAACTTAAAAAGTGAAAATTTCCTTACATTTGAGACCGGAGGGAGTACACTTTTATTTTGTTTTACTTTCTTTTTATAAATAAAAGAGGTTTAGGATGAGATTATGTTTTGGTCCACATCAAAGAAGATGAGTCTACTAATGGAATCAGAGTTCAATGAAGTCCCCAGAGCATTCAAATATCATGTGCACCGACTAAGACGGTGAAGTATTAAATAAGACGTTCATAGTCAATTTAAGCCTTTTAAGCATTCAAGCAAATTGTGGCCTTTGTGACATACAAGTATTATCGTCAAATGTGTATAATCCTGAAAACAAGAATCAATAAGAAGGAAAATCTCTTAAACAAGAAGAAACTGTGGTTTTCTTTCAAAAAAGAAGAAGAAGAAATTATGGTTCTCTTGTTCTACGTGGAAACCAATGGCCATCTAAATGCAATGTGATTGTTGTTAATTTTGAGAGTATAATGCAATGTGATGGTTGTTAGTTCCAAGAGTATAGTCGGCTCTTAATTTTGGTCGTTGGACTAATTTTTGCATTATTATTTATGACATGTCAAATTCAATTATAACGTGACAACATTTATTAACGTGACAATATTTATTACAACGTATGGATATCTACGTTAGCAAAAATATGTCTAGTAAACCTTGTCACATCATAAACCAATAGAACCACATCATCTAAAAATGACTAAAAAATGAGATGGGGGACTAAATTTCTGAAGAAGAAAAAAAGTTAAATAGAGGGACCAAAAAACGATTTTTAAAATAGGGGAACCAAGAATTCATTGTTTTGAAAACATGAACACCAAAGTTTCATTGTTTTGAAAGTTAACTCATCTTATTTTCTTCTTTCTTTTTCATTCTTATTTTCTCATTGGGGGCAATTATGGTGTCAGGTTTCATTGTTCATCATTCATATTATCCTCCAAAGTTGATTTTCGGTATTTGTGGGGTAGTACAATGGTCAACAGAAATTTTCGTATCAGTAGTTGTGGGGTTAGTATGATTAGGCAAAGTGGCTTGTCCCACATCAACTTGTATTTCATATTAGTTTTGATATGGGATTGTCCCATCTTCTTGTACTATATATTTAATTTTAGTCGACAAGCATGTTTATGCTACATAGCGTGATTTTAATGTAAATGTATTATGAAATTTGTTCTATTAATATCTTGTGTTGAATTAACAAATTTTGTTGTCAATTTCAAATCATGTCATTTAAATAAATATAGTCAAATTAATAAATCGAATCTACACAAAATTGGGTTATAAAATCCAAACAAGATGGAGGTGCACGAGAGGTCATTGGGATGGAAAAAGAAAGGGTCGTTAGAAAGAAAATATATATTTTTAACCAAAAAATCACTTTTTTTATTTTTTTAGTGTTTGTTTAAAAAAAAAATCAGTTTTTTTTTTTTTGTTGTGGTGGCTGGGGTTGAACCCCGAACCTTGCATATATTATGCAATGTCCATACCAACTGAGCTATGCTCACGAGGACAAAAAAAAAAATCTGTTTTGTTAAAAAAAATATTTTTAGCCTCAATGAAAAGCTATTTCTAGTAGCTTTTTCCAAAAAAAAATTAAAAAATAAAGAATTCAAGTGTAAGAGCTTCAAATCTTAAAAAAGTGATTTTTATGATAGTAAAAAAACAGAAATAGCTTGAGATATTTTTAAATTTTTAAAAATCTTTAAAAAAACCTATGGATTCTTTTAACTCAAAATCTTTTTTTTTAAAGGTGAAACAACCACACATTATAGTACATGTTTGGTATCACAATGATCCATCATGATTTTTTGAAAGCTACACTTTGTAGCTTCTGCAAAATCATGATGGGTCGCCGTGATTCTAGCACACCTACTAGGATACCAAACATACAATTACTAGCATTCATGTGTTACCAAATTTTTATTGTGCCAACGGATGTGAATTACTGACAATGTTTTATGAAATTTTGATTGCAATTATAGGTACAAATGTACGTGACTTTTAAATCGTAACAAACCATGTTTATTTTTTTCATTGACACTGGCCATATATCATTCTTATAGACGACAAATTTATTTAAAAGTATAATTTAGAAAATGAAAAAACCAACCTAAAACATCTCATCAACATTGTTATAGATAGTCTTAAGTGGTAACATACTAAAACAACATTGCAAACAGCGAATTACAGTGTATTAAATTATATTGATGATATTCTAATATACGAAATTCCCTTGGACTCCAACATCTAGACACTTCTCAAAACCAACTAATGCCCAAGTCAAAATTTTAATATGTTGGATGCAGTCTACATTGAAGTTACAATTTGTAGCTTGGACATAACCAAGGTGAAAGTTGCTTTTTGACGTGAAAAATGAATCGCGTTACAGTTTAAAACAAATGCGAGTTCTTTGGCAAAGACGATGCAATGCAAGGGTCAAAGTGAAAAGGTTAAAGATAGCAAAAAGTCTTCAAAAAAATGAGAATGTAACATTAGGAAAACGTTAGCTACAGACAGAGACCTTTAAGAGTCAACCATGAAATATGCATTCAAACAGATTAGTTTCACAAACAGCTCATCAAAGAACCATATGCCCTTGGAATAATTTTCACGGAGGAAAATAAATATTGTTCGGGCACGTTATGGTCTCTGGGAAGGTAGATGAAAAATAACTCAATTGTAGACCATATATTTAGGAGTTGCACTGAACTTCTGGTACCCTTTGATGACTTTATTCACTGCATCAAGGAAGTCTTTCTCTGTTACAGTCTTCCTTCGGGCACGGATAGCATACATACCAGCTTCAGTGCACACACTCCTTATATCAGCTCCTAGAGAGAACAAAAAGTATATTGGTCAGAAAAGAAAACTAATTTTTCATGGCAAAGAACGCAAGTTACAAAAATTCCTCAAAACCAGGACAAGTTTTGACTAGAAAGGATATAAGCCAGAATACTGAAGTACTTAAAAGATTGATGGTCAGAAGGAATAAGCTAAATTAAAAATTGCCCAGTTGTTAAGATGTTCTTACCAGTGGAGTTTGGGCAAAGCCGAGCTAGAAGCTCAAAACGGATATCCCTTTCACAGTTCATGGTTCTTGTGTGTATCTTGAATATTTGTGTCCTACTCTCTAGATCAGGCAGGCCGAATTCAACTTTACGATCCAATCGCCCAGGTCGCAATAATGCTGGATCCAAAGTGTCAGGCCTAAAATTTGTGGACAGAGCCATTAGCTATATGGTCAGCATCACAGGGGTAAAACTTTCAAATTGAAGAAATGAAATGTCAAAAAATGAAGTTGCAAACTAGCAATGCAACCTTGATTTTATCTTTCATTATCGCAAGAGGATGGACAAACATTATGAGAAAAAAAGAGCATTTGACGTGTTACATAAATTATGGAAAATATGACTGAATACAAAGAGAGACACTTTAATAAACATCTACAGTAAAATAGAGAAGAAGGGAAAACCAAATAACAGTAATATCAACCAACCTGTTCGTTGCCATCAAAACTTTGATGTTTCCTCGAGCATCAAACCCATCAAGCTGATTCACAATTTCAAGCATAGTTCGCTGAACCTCATTATCACCACCAACACCATCATCAAATCGTGCACCGCCAATTGCATCAACTTCATCAAAAAACACAATGCACGCCTTTTTTGAACGGGCCATCTACATGAGGTAACAAGTTCAATCAAATGATACCAGATAATGGAAACAATGATAAAAACAAAGCTATAAGACACAAAACATCTACCTGAAATAGTTCACGAACCATCCGAGCCCCCTCACCAACATATTTCTGAACAAGTTCACTTCCAATGACCCTTATAAAACAAGCATCAGTTCTATTAGCAACAGCCCTGGCCAAAAGTGTTTTGCCAGTTCCTGGCGGACCATAACAAAGCACACCCTTTGGAGGATCAATTCCAAGCTTGACAAATTTCTCTGGATGAAGCATGGGAAGTTCAACAACCTTGCAGAGAAATTAAAAATTCAGTGCCAATTCATTTCCTTTGTTATGTGAAATATGGAAAATTTCAAAAACTTACTTCACGCATCTTCTCAATCTGTTCCTTACAACCACCAACATCATTATATGTCACATCTGGTTTCTCTTCAACTGTCATCATGGTAACACTTGGATCAATTTTTGGAGGCAGAGGAATCTGGATCTGATATTTGGTTCTATCAACACTGCAATGATTAAATAAAGGTCAAACAAACACGAAGACAAGGTAATAATGTTGTTACTCTTCTTTCTTTGGGTGATATATTATCATAAGAGTTATTTTTTGGACACATACCCAACACGCATTCCTTCCTCTATGTCGGTGGGGGAAACCTTGTCTCCTAGCCCAACAACAAACTGAAATCAAAGCAACAGGAATATTAGACCGAGCTTATTTTTTTTTTTGCAAATCCTTGTCATATTAAACAGCATATAAACTAGTGATAAACAAATATCTATATAATAGATAAATTAAGGTTAAATGAAAAGATTGGTGTGACGTATAGGCACCTTTGCAATCTGCTTCACATTGATAACATATTTGGCATCTTCAGAGTTTGGATTTATAATTTTTGTGCATCTTGCAACCTGTTCAATAAATGACCATAGTTAGGCATTCCTACAAATAATAAAAGCACTTTGAACATATTCTACAGGATGAGAAAGAAAAAATCACCTGAAGAGGCTGCTCCTCCTGCATCATTTGCTTATCGGAAACAAGATCCCACTGGCTTGGTGTAGCTAAACCAGTATCAGACTCCTTGATACCTATATTACAACAGGAAGTTAACATCTAACAAAGCGTGCATGTGATAACAGCATCCAACTCAAGCAACTAAGGCAAACCACTATGAATAGAACGAAATAAAATGCCTATATAATATCCAACTATCTAGTCGTTTCTTCAGTTTAAGATTAAATTTGGAGATATAAATATACCCAATTAAAGGACCACTTATAACCATAAAAATGAAAATAGACAGCAGAGGGCCATAGAATAAACCACAATACCAAGAGAAAATAAAAGATTTAATTTTCTTTAGTAAACAATTTCAACCATCTACAAGGCAATATAAATATACCCAATTAAGGGACCACTTATAACCATAAAAATGAAAATAGACAGCAAAGGGGCATAGAATAAACCACAACACCAAGAGAAAATAAAAGATTTAATTTTCTCTAGTTAAACAATTTCAACCATCTACAAGGCAATCAAGAAATACAGAAACAAAGTTAATATTAGTCGCATACCACACAAGTCATTCACTTTCTTTGCCATGTCTTTAATTTCCTTCTCCACTTTTTTAATGCTCGTGGAATAAGGTCCCAAACCCTGCGTAAGGTGGAACAAATCAACAAAATATTTCATAAAAGACTATTCAAATTTAAATGCACTAATAATCAGAAAACCATTGATCATAGAAAAAGCATTCAGTCCAGTAACTAAGAAGCCTGGCAAGGAAAGTCTGGAATCAACAAATTAGCAAAACATCTCCATAAACATCACTTGCACTTGCTTTCTGTAGAACAGATCAAATAGACTTTGCAATCACATCATCACCACTAAATACATGGCTACACACATTAGTAGCACCTCATTAACTCTCGATGAAACCTATTCATTGGGTACACTCGGTAAGAAAAGGTTACCAAACATTACAGCTTTACAAGAGAGTCCCACAATCTATACCTGGACTGATATACACAGACTGTACCACATGTCTCTTAGTATTTCATGTTGACTATCCAGTCCCCACTCAGCACTACACTAACTTGATTGTTAAAGTCATGCCAGCTCTCCTCGCCCGGTTAGGTCCTACCTCATCACTAGCTTGATTGTTCAAGTCATACTAGCTCAGCTCGCCCAGCCACATCCTACCTCAGCACTAACTTGATTGTACGAGTCATACTAGCTCATCTCACCCAGCCAGGTCCTACCTCGGCATTAGATTGATCGTTCAAGTCATGCCAACTCACCTTGCATAGGTAGATCCTATCTCAGCACTAGCTTGACTGTTCCAAGTCATACCTAGAACGACTCAACCACATCAAGCTCGCCCTCAACTAAGTTGTGCAGCTTGTACGTGTTCTCTGACTCCACATGTCCTGTACGAACAACCAATAGCTTCGAAGCACATCTGACTTCATGTGCGGCTGTACTCGTACAAGACGACCAATGAGAGACTCTGGATTATAGCTTAATGGGAGAATAGGTGACCAAAGAGAGGCCCATTAGGTCTACAAGGACTGTAAAATGAGGCACTTCTAGTTAAAATAGTGTATATTCCGCTTAGTTATCTTAGAGTATTCTTGAAGCTCCCGCTGAATAGGTCACCTGTTGTAACTTGTGTTTAAGTACGTGAACAATTCCTATATGAAATGAAAAACTTTGTGCATCCGCATCACGGAATATTAACAATTAACATGTATAGTTCACACTCACACAGCTACCACAAACATCAATTTACACAAACCCAGCCCAACAACTTTAACTCTTAAATTCAGAAACCCTACCTCAAACTAATTTCTTTCATTCGAGTTGCAAAATTTACAAAAAGTAACGGACTTTAATTAACAGAATCAGAAAAATTCCCCCCAAAAAAAAAATTCCACAATTGAATTGAAATAGAACAGAAATCGGGAAACATAGGGTTTTAGAGGGAGAAAGAGACATACATAGGTTTTGAGGAGAGCGATATCATCCTCATCGAGGGGGCGAGGGTTCTTCTCGTCTTTAAGATCGTCTTCGTGTTCATTGGCCATTGTTTGTATCGGAATGCTTCAAAGTGCGACCAAGCAGCTTCAGATTTGAGATTTGGCTCTTATAATATAAGGGTTATATAGTTATGCCACTCCTAATGCTGCTTTTTGAACAAGAAAGAAACTCAATTAAAATTGGGGTATTATAGTCGATTTGGTCCTCAATGTGTGACGAGTGTTATAATAGTCCTTCATGTGTCGAAATTCCAAAATTGTTCATTATTATATATTTGTTAGGCAAAATAGTCCTTTAATATTGACATTAACTATTTTAATATAAGAATTGATATGACACTAAGTAAATACTTATAAAAATCAATATGACAATAAATAAGTATATTGAAGGACTATTCCTAAAAAAATTATATTGAGGGACTAATTCGGAAATATTATCGAAGCATTTTATTGTAAGGACTGTTTTGACTAACATAGTGCAAAATCAAAGACTTTTTAAAATTTCAATACATTAATGAACTACTGTGACTACTTGTTACACGTTCAAACACAAAAATGAATATTACCTCAAATAAAATTACTCTGATTTTATTAATATTTTTTATTTTCTAACAATAATTTTTTATTTGGCATAAATATAAACATTATATTATAAAAAAAATTGACTGAAACATTATATTAAAATATAAAATATAGAAACAACTTTTTAGAAATTTTTTCTAAAATATTATTAATATATAAGTGAAGTTATTGTGTCACATTTATCATTTGCGCTCGAAGGTGACACACATCCTCCCTTAAACTGGCTTCACTCAAGCTTTGTTTGGATTAATGGAGTTAAACGAAGCAGAATGAAACAAAATGAAACTGAGTAAAACGAGACAAAATGGATATGAACTCAATTTTGTGAGAAAGTTAGCCCCAAGGTAACTATTGACTTGATTAAAATATGTGTACTATGAAATCTCCTCGAGTAGTTGAGTATCACCACCATTCTTGGAAAAATAAATATCATTTTTTGTCTATTTATCTTTTACCTAGAGGTATGACAAAAAGTACACAGTGCAAAACATAATGAGTCTGTTTAATGGAGACCTCTACAATTTTTTTTTTGTTGATGTTTATATGCTGACTTTTTTTTTTCATATAAAAATTAATTCATAGAACTATAAACTAAAATTGAATAAAAATATTGTGGGAAATAATTTCAAAAAGAATATTGAAAATTATAATTTTGGACACAATCTTAATCCAAATTCCCCCGACATATCATCGGCCATCGATCGCAACAATTTTAGAATACTCGTTTTGATCCCAAAAGACCTTCATCTTGTCACAAGTGGAGTGAGTCTGTGCTAGAATAATAAAAGTATGTTGCTTACTTCTAAGTTAAGCCCTTCAAATACCTTTTAGTTTTAAATTTGTTAGCTCCCCTGACATTCCATTCCAAGAGAGCACACTAACATATTTAAACGTTGTCATCATAAACAACATCAAAGAGCAAAGTAACACGACTACAAGGCTTGTTGAGTATCTCATCCCAAAGATTTTGAGTCTAATAAACTACATTTACACCTTCAAGAAGCAAATTAGTTGCCATAACAACCTCCATATGGTTTTGAGTCATCAATGTATCCCTTTTAGGTTTCCCAGGATCAAAAATTTCCTTCTTTTTTGAATTCAACGAGACTGGTTCAGCCAAATGAGATAATTGAGTGGATTTCTCTTAGACACTCACACACCCGATGTAAAATTAGAATTTCAACAGGTTGGGGATCGATGGAATTTAGTGCAACCTTGCCCAAAACGCTCGTTTATTTCACCTATTGACGAATCTTGAAAAGAGTTGGCAATCTCCTTTTTCGAGCGTTGTTTTCAGCATGCGTAATTTTTTTCAACAACTGCGCAGATATATTGATTGCGCCTCACCAAAATTCTAAGGCTGCATGGTTGAACCCTGTATGTGGTTGGGAAATGTATTGGACATGACAAAAATTTGAGTCTCGTGGTCGTATATCCTCCATAAGCTGAGAAATAATGCAGAGTCCTTCAAACATTACATGGTGCCAGTATCCATCCAACCATACTTCTACCACGACAAACTCTTTAAGATCAATCTCAACACAAATGTGTGTGAACCTTCCTCTTTGCACATCCAATGTATATCACACTCCACATTGGACTAATATCCAATCAGCCATAATATCTTAGTATACGATGCACACGTGCCCTTGAATACATTTTCATCAAGGTAAACCTTCAATGGTAGTCTATCCTCATTATCATGCTCTATTATGCTTAAGATGATTGGGATCATCGACAGAAAAAAAAAATCTGGGTGGACTATTAAAAGTTTGACTAAAAAACTCGAGTACTTTAAAGAAATAAATTACATAGTTAACTACACCTATAAATTAGGAATTTTTATTTTATTTTTTATAATTCAACTATTAATTTAAGGGATTTTCAGTTGACATGACAATATAAATGAGATTTGAAACCCCAAAAAATTAAAATGTATGTAAACCTCTACTACCCAACCAAGTATAAGCATGAGAAAAATCACATATATTCCCTTTTAGAACCACCAAAAATACAAACCGGTGAAAAATTGTTTAAAAACTCGTAAAATAGACCTATGTTTTTAATTTTTTAATTTACTAGGTGGACCACTACACCAATTATTGATGATTTAGATATGTCGAACATCAAAACCGTAGCAAAATTGTTTAAAATTTTGCAAAACAGACATATAATTGTTAATTTTTAAATTTTTTCAGGTGGGTTGTGGCCCACCCCAACCCATGAAGGGCTCCGGCCCTGGATTATCACCTGTATCCGGTGGTTTACAAAGCATTGCATGTTGGTTTCCACAGAGAACACAAGTACCACAGTCTCTTCTTGTTTTCATATATTTTCCTTACTATTTATTCTTGTTGCAAGGAGTATACACATTCGACAGTAATACATCGATGACGTGAATGCTGGGTGATCTCTTGATTGCTTGGAGGGCTCATATTGGCTTTGAGTGTCTTATTCGTCTCTTCGAGGCCTTTGTTGGTCCACATGATGTTTGGATTTTAGCCCTTTGTTGGCCATAGACTTCATTAATAGACTTTGAATACGAGTGATAAGTGCCAAGAAGTAGTAATTCTGATGAAGATTTATGGCACTTTTTGTAACTTGTTTTGCAAGTTATCAAGGAAAAAGCCGAGAGTTAATTGAATTTTATCCATTCACGCTTTATCTATCTTA
>Ga0315913_1008447_pt1 | contig 12214 bp, 6 predicted proteins | sample MpolsnodulesMG_FD_207736 | JGI IMG/M metagenome (GOLD analysis project Ga0315913, IMG submission 207736) | Medicago polymorpha root nodule microbial communities from Los Angeles, California, United States - small nodules | ecosystem: Host-associated > Plants > Roots > Nodule | place: USA... | reverse complement strand
CCCTCCCTAAAAATTTCTTCGAAATTCATATATTATTCTAATTATGTATGCGAGAAAAATCAAAATTTTGAATGATAGACATGAGTTGACTTAAAAGTAATAATCATAAGTGGTGATTGAAAACTTTTGTAGGACTAAAAATCAAACAAACATTCTAGGCGAACTAAAACAAAAGTTGACTTTTATGTTTTTATACATATTGAACACAATAAATAAAAAGACGTATTTTATAATAGCGTAAACATTTGACTTTTACTTTACTAAATATACAAATAGTTACCCAAAAAAATAAATTATATCCTAATGTAATATGCGCGACTATCATTTGTTGTTTAATAAATAATCATCAATAATAAACAATCATTGTCGAAGAACTTGAAGCATATAAGATGCATGCATATGAATTTTTGCAGTATATTTTTCCATTCACACTATAGAATTTGAACAACTCTAATCACTTATTTAAAAGGTCCAGACGTTACCCGTGAGAATTGAGTCTGTCGGGAACGGCTCAGATGATATCTCAAGTGGAGAAACACGTATTGAAAACATACAAAAGAAGACCCTGTTAAGAATTTGCCGTCCACACATAGGATTCCTTGTTATATATACTGTAATATTGTATAAATATAACACCCTCTTAAGAATTTGTCATTTGTATTTTACAAAACTTCTTCAATTTTTTAATTGAATTGTCATTTGTCATTTGTATTTTAAATTTCTTAACATGTGCAAATTTGCACATGATAGAAAAACCCATTATTTATTTAGGACAATACCTATAATTACACCACCTCGTTTTCTGTAGCCAACAAGTAAGCAATAAGTTTTATCATGAAAAATATAAATATCGTAATCTTTAAACGTTGAATTAGAAAAACAACATCTTTATTGACAAACTTAATACATTTGTCAACTTTGTTAATCTCCAAAATTTAATCTATGAAGTCCTAGTGTCCTACATTTAAACACAAATATAATATTTAACGCGCTTAATCAATTTTGATCCCTCTACTTTTACATGTTCACGGAACTGGTTCCCCCATTTTAAAACACTTAAATTTTGGTCTCTTCGTCAAATTTTTGGACTCAAAAAACATGATGTGATATATTCTAAATAACGTTGCACACAGTTTGATGATTGAAAATGATTGAGGCTCGTGAAATTGCAAGAAACACCCCTAAAAGCTTCAACTTCATAAACCATTCATTTTTATAATTTAATTAATGACGTGTAAATAAGTAATTAATCTACATCATTTTACACCATCAACTCGTTTTTTGCATCATTTAAAAATAGAGAGAACTTAATTACTTTATTACTTTAATATACCACCCCCAAAAGTACAAAAATGATTTGACCAGACAAATCAAGAAAACAAGGAAAATGTGTGTTTTAGTTCTACCTATAACTTTCCCTTGTGAATTGTAATTCTCTCTTAATTTTTCTTCTCGGATGCAACAAAATTTATTCTCGTCGCTCATACTTGCGAACCCATAATTGCTTTCCATTGACGCAATACTTTGCAATACGCCCCCCATTCAAAATTCTATCAAGTGTTTCCACATAGTTCAAGACCACAATTGCATACATAACTTGATGACTTGATTTTGCATTCCCCATACGAATAGTTTTTATACAGTCGACCCCAAAAGTGTTTGTAAAAAAATACACCACTTCTCTTTTTGTAACAGGGAAGCCTCTTGAAAATGTTATGAATACAGTTTTATCTATATCCATCACATCATCAAATAACCTCATATTAGTCCATATCTCAAAACTAGTTAAATCAAGTACCTTAAAATTTGTTGGCGGTATGTTGAATTCACCAAATACTTGATGAGGGAAGCCAGGAACAATAATGGGTCTATAAGGGTGAGGTAGTGGTAATCTACTAGCACAATTTCTACCCAAAACTTGTAGTAAAATATCATTGAAAATTATAGAACATGTTTTATTTAAAACATTTTTTATACCAGCTATGATAGTGAACCTATTTTGCTTGAAAACTCGAAGAGATATCTTTCTTTCCACTATAGTTGTGGTTCGAAGCAAACCACCATCATTTGGGATGGGAAATTCTTCTTGCTCCAAACACATCAAGCAAGATCCAGCTTCTTGGGCGACATCATTGATTATAGTTGGATGAAGACCAACCAATTTTGAAATGATACTCACATAACCAATGTTTTCTAGCCAAAGCCACAAGGCCATGATCAAAAGAGTTTGAGATGGATTACGGGCCCAATGGATGACCAGGCATGAGAAAATTTCACGATCCATTTTGTGAAACAGACACAACTGTTCAAAGGAAATAGGAGCCATAATTTTAAGAAATGTAAATGCAAACAAAGTTTAGTATATGAGAAAAATATGAACTGATGAGTGGTATAAAAACACCATTTTTTGTGCATATTTGGTAAATTTCAAAGCACATAGAATACTAGCAAAGTAAACATTCAAAATATAATAATTTATGTGTAATAATTATTGAATTAGGAAAAGAAAAATGTCGTACAATAAGTATTAATTTATTATTTTTAACTTAACATTTGTTGTTTTAATATAATTATTATAATTTTAAATTAATATTATGCGCATTACTTTTAGGTTCATCATATTCGGCTATGCATCATATCATTCTTAAGTATATATTACACACAATGGTTGATAAAAAAATTATTGAATATTTTATACATTTTAATTTATTTAAACCATGTAAAATATACAAAGTAACACTCGATATATTTTTTAAACCGGCAGAATAGCAAGAAGCTATAACTACTCAAAATACATTAAACCAAATAAAGGAAACAAAAAACAAAAAAGAGGTGGATCACTGGACCAAAACCTCCTCAAGGATTTACAAATCTAAAACTTGACATTCCCGTCATGTTTAAATAAACTAAAAATGTGGGATTAATTGGAAAGGTAAATTAGTTGTCGACCTTTATTGAAATAAAAACAAAAAAGTGGCTATATATGCGAAAATGTTAACAGGTATGGATAAAGTACTGCTTAAAATATGAAAAAGAAAAACATTTACTAAAGTGTATAATTTTTTTTTGACAAAACTGAAGTGTATACTTTTGTAAATTATCAGTATTAGAATGTTATATATTAAATTTTTGGTCAATAAAGATATTTATTTTTTAAAACATCTACTTACTATTTTATAAATAATTAACCAGATTTAATGTCCTTCCTTTTTTTTTGAGGTAATGTCCTTCCTTTCTATTAACCAATGTTTTTTTGTACCTACACAAATGTGTGTGTATTTTTTTGAGAGAATATATACTATTGAATGTCCTTCTTTATTTTCATATTATTATTATATTAATAAAATTATCAAAACAATAAATAATTAGCATTTTAAATACATGATAATAATAAAAAGTATTCACAAAAAATATTATAACAATATTTTATTCATGTAAAAGTTTTGTTAATTTATATATTAAATAATTGAAAATTTTGATGTATCATGGAAAAGATTAACAATTAAATTCAAATCAAGAGAAAGTTTTGATAAAAACATTATTATTGGATATTTCAATGTATTACTCTAGATACATTTCATTTATCCACAATTTTTTTTAACAATATTTCTTAGAAAATAATAATCAAATAATACATCCTTACATAATAAATTTGAAAAAGTTATGGCAAAGTTTTTTATTTTTATTTTATAATTTTAATTATTTTTTTAGAATTTCACCTTCTATCCCCTACATTTTTTTTATATATACCCAATTAGCTGTTGAGTGATTATGAGTTACGTCGTTTACAATATTTTTCCTTTAATCTTTTGATTTTTAGAATTTCACCTTCCATCCCCTACTCTCTTTTTTTATATATATATATACGCAATTAGTTGTTGAGTGATTATGAGTTACGTCGTTTACAATATTTTTCCTTTAATCTTTTGAGAGAGAGGTATTTTCTAACAATCTAATTGTCGAATATGTTTATATTTGAAAATATAATCAAATGTGGATCAACTTGCTAATATCAAAGGCCGATAAATTAATATACTCTAACAATTATAATTTAGTAGTGTTGGCAAAGAATATAGATAAAAGAGAAAGAAAAATTAAGTTGCAACAGAGAGACGGAACAAGGGATTTTGCCTCCACTCGTTATAGTGGAAATCAAAGGAAGCAAACTTCGCTTTGAACCACCAAAAAACTGTAAGCTTAATCTATTCACAAATGTCATGAATAGATGCTTCCTTGTTATGGAAAATTCTTTCATTTCTCTCCTTCCGAATAACATAAACAACTGCCATCCAAATCATCTTGAGAGCTAACATAGTAACTTTCGATCCACCCCCTAAACCACAGAAATGACGCAGATGCGACAAGAGGTTCGGTGAAGAGGCCATAGAAAAACCAAGCCAGCCACAAATTAAAACCCAAATAGTACCATAAAAAACACACGAGACAAAAAGATGTTCTTTATCTTCAGTGCTCCCACACCCACCTGTACAAAGTTGATCATTAACAGAGAGCACTTGACGACGCACTAAGTTATCTTTAGTAGGAATCTAATTCTGAAGCAACCGCCACACAAGAAACGAAACTTTTAAAGAAACCTCCTTGAGCCAAGGAATAAAGTGAAGGTCATTATTATTACTAACCACCGCACCATTATCAACAGTTTCAGTCAACAACTGATAAGCACTACTAACAGTATAACGGTTTGATGAATGAGGCCTCCAAATTCACCTATCTGCCTTATTAACCTATAAAACAATCAAAGACAAAAGGTCAACACACTCCCTCAACAACTCCTCCTCCCAAGGCAGCAACCTACGCCGCCATTTCCATGCTTCCCCGAACCCCCAACCAAAATAAAACATGTCCGCAACCGAAGCCAATTTATACTCAGATAGTTCAAACAATCTGTGAAATCTGATCGATAGCGTGTTACCTCTGATCCAATGGTCCTTCCGAAAAAGAGTGGAGGATCCATCGCCGGCCTCCCTAACTATATTATTTTGCAGCCACCCACCATCCAACAAACCAATAAGCAAATTGAAAATACAGTAAACATGTTTCAAAAGTCAAAGCGAGAAAGCAAAGTAATGTTATAATCTAGTGTAGTGAATCTTGCAAATAAAACGTCAGAATAAATAACATTGAGCAATATAATATAGGGAAACAAAGAGACAGACAAAATTACACGAAAAAGTGAAATTTCCCGTGATAAAAATACTATATAAATCAGTCAAATTATCAACGTTTTTAAAGATCCAACTTAAATATCCTAACACGAAGTAAACGTGCACCAAGAAAACGATCGTAACCGCAATGCTGCTAAATCTATAAAAATGAAAAGGAACCATTATGTGGAACCAAAAGGAAAAAAAAATGAAAATGAACTTTTATGTGGCAACCGAAAGAAAAAGAATGATGAAAAGGAATTTGCCATAAAAAAGGAACTAACATCAGAAAAGAAACCGCTAAGGCGTTAGTGGCTTAAAAAAAAGGCTTTAGTACGGTATATGTATTTTGAAAGCAACAATAAATTCAGCAAAAACGGAAGTGGCTTGGACTTAGTGGTGAAAGTTGTGAAGTGTTGTCATGTGCTACATAATTCAATTTCCTACGGTCCGTTTCTTTTCATCAAAGTTAACTAAACCCGCCGAAAAGGATGGGATTAGCGTTATAATAAAGATTGAAAATTTAAAAAATTATAAATTTAAAATAAAAACATTTTAGAATGTTCTAAACATTTATTAAAAAATTTAAGGATATTTAAACAATTTAGAAAAAACACTTAGAATTAAAACTGTGTGCATTTTTTTTAGGGGCATAAACATGAAATTTTTCTGGCTAACAAAAATAAAATTTAATAATTTTTTAGGGAAAAAAATCTATTTAACCCTAAATAATTTATATCAGTTAGAATTTTGAATACACAATAACCATCATATTATATGTAGCCTACAAGAAGAGTAAACTTACTTTTTGACCCTTTATTTAGAGTGTTCGAGGTGCAATTTAGATCGACTTTGACTTTTGAGGCAAAAGATTATCTAATCCCAAGATAAAATCATTGATTTTTTATATATTCAAATTACAATTGTAGAATATCTATTAGGATTAATATTACAAGGACGCGGTAAAATAAAAAGTCCGGTTCAAAATTTAATATATAATATATTAAAAGTTAACATTACCTAATATCATTTATGTTTGAAAAATATGAAATAAAAATTATTAAATTAAACTAATTAGTCTTATTGAAATATTAAAAGTCAACAGATAATAAATAAAGCAAACATATCATACTAATAAGAATTAAATAAGTATTAAAATTATGTATGTAGTATGATTCGGTGTTGGTTTGAAAATGAATTTGAAATTCAATCTAATTCAAGCTATTTTCGTAATAAGATATTCAAACACATTCAATAATATTCAATTTTATGTGTTTTTTTATTTATTAATTTGCAGTTTATTTTGGACTCCTTTGAATTAGAACGCTCCTTCTCTATTGTATGTGAGTTGTTATGCATTTTTTTTTTTTTGGGATTCAACGGGGTTGAAGCCCATGAAAAGAAAATCTACAAAGCTACGAGGCAGAGGAAATAGACACCCATAATATCATCAACAAAGAACCATGATTAAGCAAATAACCACACACTTGCTACATGATAAATTTGACAAATCTTAGACAATTCAAAACTCAAAAGTAGTCAAATTTTCTGAATAAGATTCCATCATAAAAAAAGCTGACATTCACATGCTTGTTAGTTATAATTAATTCCCTCTGCCTTTTTTTTTATTTTTTTTACGACACCTCTCATTTATTATTGTGTTAAATAAATTTTTCGTCTTTAAATATAACGAATTTTGATTTTAATCCATAAAATACAAAACGAGATATTTTGACATGTTTTTGTTTTGTTTTTCATCATCATAAAAAGATTTTTTTTATCGTTAGTTAATATAATTTTGACATGTTTTTGACATTCTTTTAACATAATATTATGGTTATACATGGTTTAACATCTATCCTATATATAAAAAAAAACACCTCATTTCAGCTCTTTTGGGCTGACTCTTTTCCTTTTAGCACTTTTGGGTTGACTTTTTCATTTTCAAAAATATCCTCAATTTTCAATATAAATAACACATGTAACAAATAAATAAGAATAAATTTAAATATTAAAACAAATGTAACAAACACAATATGAATATATATATATATATATATATATATATATATATATATATGTTTGATTTTTTTCCTTTATCTCTTAACTAGATGAGTACATTTATACTTACTTTTTCATTATTTCAATTATACCTTTAAACAACTTTTTCTATAACAAAGATTGTTGTTGGTATCATTAAAAAAAAAGAGTTTATATTTTTTTTTTTAGAGAAGATTATATTATAATGTTGATGTAATTGAAATAGATAATCATGGTTAATTTGATTTGTTATAACTTGAAAACAACAAACATTTATATTTTTAGTTTTAATCAAAATCAAAATTTCATAAAAAAACACCGTTCATAATTTTAAACGTTAACACAATAAAAAGAACGGAAAAACAGACACGTCATACCCGTCTTTCCACTACTAATATATAAACATAACATGAACTGAACATTATTTTGAACATAAATTGGTCATGACAAAACCGATGCATGTTTTGCATAGATTTAACTCGATAAAAGAGTGAACGTATAGGTGATTGTAGAAATAGAGTCTCCCTAGCGCTCTTAAAATAATTTTATTCTTATATGAAAAGAAAAATATCGAGTAAACCATTAATTTAATCTATGTCTTTGTAAATCACTTTTAAATTAGTCTATGATTCTATTAATATTTCAAATTAGTTATTGTCTTTGTCAATTTGTTTTTAACACATAACAAGAGATCTAATCGAAAAACTTTTAACAAATACATATTTTTTTTAAAAAAAATATTAATAGAGTCGAGGATTAATTTGATATATGGTGGTCTAGTCGAAAAATATCTTATCTGAACTACAATAATATCTCAATCATCCATTCTTCCCCTCAACGGTAGTGTCCAACGTCCATTACCAACAAAATATCTCCTCATCCCTTTAATTTTCCAATGGTCTCTGCTCTGTGCCTAACCCCTTCATGTCTTGGTACTAAGATTTCCTGTGTTCAAACTTCTGAATGTTCAAGTCTCAACATAATAAGCCATACAGATACGAACCGAAAACATTTCAGGGTCAATTATGCATTCCAAGGCCCTCCCACAGATAAATATTGCCTTGTCATTGCAAAGGTACATTTATGGCCATATACTTGAATACTTCAATGTAAAATAGTTAGCAATGTTTGTATTATTAAGCTTTTAATTATTTATGTAGGCTGCAAATGACAACCAACAAAACACAAAACCAAATAGTGTCATTTGTGCTGATTGTGATGGAAATGGTAAGATGCCATATGATTTATGTAATGTATAAATCGTTGATATTGAACAACAGTGCTTCTTGTATTGTATTTGCGGTTCTTGAAGGCGAAAACAAAAGAAAATATACATCTACGGCTTGAAAGTTTACTTATATTTTGTGCAATTAACAGGCGCTATTGTCTGCTCTCAATGCAAAGGTAGCGGAGTGAACTCTGTTGATATTTTCGATGGACTGTTTAAAGCTGGTGCCTCCTGTTGGCTTTGCGGGTACCTAATTAGTAAAATCATTCTATTTTATAGGAGTATTGTTTTATTTTATGTGCATTCTATGATCTGATACAGAAAGCAAAACCTATAATCTTGAATATTGAGTCCTGTTGAATACAACTAAACCCAGCATTATTGACATTTTTTTCCCTCATTATTGAGAAACACAATGAACATTTAGATATAGAAGCCACACCCCCTTCCAATTAGGCCTTGTTTGTATATAAGTGCTTATGTATAAGCTATTTCTATAACAAAAGATAAAATAAAGTCAAGTGTAATTTGGTATAAGCTATCATGGAGAGCTTATTGAAATATGCTGAAAACAACTTATAGAAATGTTATGAGTTGTTTCTATTAGTTCCTTCCAACAATCGCATAAGTATTCGTGTCAATTGATAATCTCAAATAAAATAATCCAAACAATCCCGTAATGTCAAGCTCAATTGTTTCTAGCTCCAAAAGGGAAGAAGAAAGTTTTGGCAGAAGTGTCAAAAACAACCGTTCGTTTTCATATTGGATTCCACAATGTGCCTTATAATACTATTGTTCATCTTCTTTTTACTTCAGAGGCAGGAAGGAGATGTTATGCGGGAATTGCAATGGAGCTGGATTTATTGGTGGCTTCTTGAGCACATATGATCAGTAGGGAGGGACAGATCCAAAGAAAGCAAACAAGTTCAGTACATACATGCATAGATATTAATTGTGTTTTGCTTTAAATACTTTTCACTCTTTAAACTGTGTTTAGTTATCTCAGTTCACTTGTAGCCATAGTGATTGCTAAAAAAAAAGATGCAGGACACTATCATACTGATGCTCAAGGAAACATAGATGTTCTAATGTATATCAAATATTAATCCATTATTACATACTTCATTGAATGGCAAAACAACCTTGATTTCCTTCTATAGACTACTTATTTAGTTATTCATCTATAACCATATAAATCAATATTCAGGCGATCACAATTCACAACCATAATTGATGCTAATAGTAAGATATCTCTTAAAGACGGTTCATATTATTTTGACTAAGACGAGTAGCTTCAGGATCCATTCTATGAAACATGTGCTACATTTTCCTTTTGTCTCCACAAGCTTCACCTGACGTTTTAGTTTTTACCCCTTGCTTCTGCAAAAACTCCGCATACATGAGCAAAACTCATACATATACTAGTTGTATACCTTTCAAAATTACAAAGACTAAATAGAAAACACTTACTGTTGAGCTTTGACCGCGAATTTCTTCCAAGGTACGCAATGCTGATAAAGTTAGCTTGATGAGTACATTCTCCATATTTTCAATTTCAGCAATTTCTTCAGGAACCTGCATCAGCTTCTCTTTATTTTCTTCATTTTCCTCACTAGTTGACGTGCAAGGGCAAGAAGGGCCATCATTGTTGGTAAAAAGAATGTTCAGTAGCACCTCACACTCCTTAACAAGGTTGTTAAGCACATCAGTTTCGAAAAAGGGCTGGTTCAGAACCTCTTGGATAAACGGCAAGCGAAGTAGTCCACCGGTTCGCTTATCGTGTTTCTTTATTATCTTCACTAAACCTGCATAAACATTCATGGTATATAATATAATAAATTTCTCTTTCAAATGAATTAAAAACACACATAACTCAACAGTTACATTAATATCAGATCTTAGATTAGAATTTAGATCATGCCTGTGTAGTTAAGTGCACTATAGTTCTCCAACAAAACCATCTCGCCATGGAAGTCAACTATTTCCCTCCATAATGACATCAACTCCACATCTGAATAATCCATGGCTCTGTCAACTCTGTCTTGCAACTCCTGCATAAAGAAAATTGTGAAACATACAACATATGTCAGGGACGGATCAATACATATTGAGGCATAAGACGAATTTAAAAATAAGGCTACCTATGTGTATGTTACCTTCCATTTGATGATGTATTCTTCTTCCTTGTTAACAAAGAAAGTGTTGAACTTGTCAATCTCAACCTCCAATAGGCAAAGGAAGTGGTTGACCTGGTAAGCATCCCATCTGGGAGGGGTGTGACCATCTTTGGGACACATGGCCTTCAACTGTTTCTTCAAGTTTTTGTAGGACAAGAACTGGTCGCGCCATTCGGGCAGGGTCTGCTCGATCTGGCTCTTCAAGATCTTCCAGAACTTCATGACAATGTTAAGGATCCTTTGCTCACTTTTTGCACAAGGGAGTGATCAAAGGGAGTGTTCAAATGAAGACGAGTCAAGTGTATTTAAACTGAAAGAATTAGGATTAAGTTATGTTCTATGTTCAACATTTGCATTGGTTTGGCCGGTTTTTTCCTATATAAAAATATAGTGCGGGTATATAACAGTATAATTCTATTATATGTGTTACTCTTCTTGTCTTGTTAGATTTAGAATATTCTTTTCGACTTGGGCAACCTAGTGCTATTCCATGGTGCTTTTGGATAATTCCACGGTCATAGGATGCAACGTAGTGAATTGTCGAGAAGCTATATTTGGACTCACATTATTTAAAAATTATAATAATCAGAATTATTGATTTTTTACTTTGACGCACTCAGAATTTGAAAAATCTTGAATAAATATTAGAAGGGCACTTGTTAAGGATTCAAAAAATAGAAACAATTGATAACTTTTATGTAGAAAAAATTACTTTTTGATGTTTTAATATGCTGAATACACAAATTTCAAGACAAAATTTTCATTTTAAACCTCTTATCAAGTGCCTTAAGCGCACTTGTTAACATTTCCCATAATAGAATATGCAATGGCACCACATGTATTCATATTGGACCAATCGAAGGTGAAGGCTCTGTTTGGTAAAAATAACGGATAATTGATAAGTTAACTGATAGCTGATGACTGATAACTTATAGCTGATGATTGATTACTGATAGCTTATAAGCTAATTGAAGTGTTTGGTAAAATGAGTGGTTCAACTAGCTGATAAATGTAAAATGACATAAAAGTGTATTAGTAATTCATAATAAGTTTATAATAAAAATTGATTTTAAAGTATTTAGGAAATCTTAATTTAATTTTTTTTAAAAGTAATTTAAATTTATAAATTTAATATATCTTTTTTTGACAAGTAAATTTAATATATCTTTTATATTATAAATCAAATTTTTTTTCACTAAAATTTTATTTGATATTTATTTTTATTTGAGTGTTTATACTTTACACAACAATCAAATATAACAATCGACGGTTATCATAATTCTTTCAAAAAAAAATATTGACAGTTATCATAATGTATTATTAATAACACAAAAAAAATGTATTTTTTTTTAAGAAAAAAAAAAGTATTATTACCGATAATTGATGGTTACAATGAATAATATCTTCTTTTTTTTTTTAGGGGACCATCTTGAAATTTATTTTACTGAATTATTAAATGCATTATCAATCAAAGAAGGGATAAATGGACATAAAATCATTTATGTTTGCAAAAGACTTAACAATTTTATACGATTCAAAACAAGGAAAACAATTTAATATGGTTCAAAACAAGGGAAAAAATCAAGTGAGGTATAAACAGCAAG
>Ga0315913_1008437_pt1 | contig 12217 bp, 9 predicted proteins | sample MpolsnodulesMG_FD_207736 | JGI IMG/M metagenome (GOLD analysis project Ga0315913, IMG submission 207736) | Medicago polymorpha root nodule microbial communities from Los Angeles, California, United States - small nodules | ecosystem: Host-associated > Plants > Roots > Nodule | place: USA... | reverse complement strand
TTTAGTTTTTTCTTCTACCATACAATCTTTGTTAGCTTAATATGCACAAACAAATTAGTATTGTACTATGCGCAAACTTATTTTCTAGCATTGAATCATTAAATCTCATCATATTTCATTGAGATTTATTGATCCAATGGTAGAAATAACCTTATGCATGGTGCAAGATATATGTCCCTTGGGCACTATAGCCATCTTTGAAGTTGTGATGCTGAAAAAAATTCTCATCATATATTGTTTTATGCTTTCTCAAAGTGCTATTGATACAATTAGGTGATGTTAATTTTGCGTCAAAAGGTTTGAAGGGTTTTTCTGTTTCAAGTCACAAAATGGTCTAATAATAAAACTGAGATTTCTATTTTGCATTGTGTATTCTTCACTTTAATGTTTCGGTAGAGTTTACTAAAATTGATACATTTTTTTTTTTTACAAAACTAAAATTGATACATAATGGTGATGAATATCACAATTTAAAAGTAGGAAAATACGACATATGTTAAGGATTCCACTGATAGAAATTATGTATTAAAAATTGTGTCATTTTATATCTCAAAAGGTTGAACATTGATTTTTCTCAATAAATACTTTCCATCCTAAATTATATGTTGCTTTGAGAAATTTTTTTGTCTCAAATTATAAGTCGTTTTACAATAATTTTGTCCCAAATTATAAATTGCTTTACAATACCCGTGAAACAGTAATGTTGCTTTTCCTACTATAACCTAAACTATTTATTACTTTCTATTCTTTTAATTCTTTAATTTATCTTTTTCATAACATTTATTAAAGACCATTTTGTAAAACAGCTCATAATATCTCTTTTTCATACAAAATTAATTGCGTTTCTTAATATGTGTGAAATGTCCAATATAATTTGAGATGAAAGAAATACATTTTATCAGTGGAATCTTCAACATGTTTCATAAATGTGAACGTTAGCATGTCCCTTAAATGTATTAGTGCTTTCATGTGGATACATTAATATTTCACAATTGAAAATTAATAAATGACAAACTTTGCTTTGTCACCTTCAATAATTTGATGCTAAAATTAAAATAAGTTACTATATAAAAATAGCAAAACTAACATCATTACTCCTAAGCCAACCATTACATACTAAAAAATATGACCACTAGTACAAAATTACTATTTTTGAATGGGAATATAAACAACACCATAAATGTGAAGAATCTATCTCTCCCATAATACCAAGAGCTCTTGAATTCTTCTTTTTCCAAAACAACAAAAAGAAAAATGAACTCCTCAAAACTTTCATCCTTGTTGTTCACTCTTTCCTGGATCTTTATTTCTCAAGCATCCGGCCACGCGTTATACGAACAGGTATGTGCAGACACCAAAGAAGACCAAAACTGTTGCCTTAACCTTTTGAAAACCGAACCACAGATTACCACCGCGACAAAAGATTTTGAGCTATGTCAACTGATCCTAGAGCTTGGAATTAAAAAGGCTACAGAAGCTCAGGATCACATAAAGGAAATAATGAAGACAAACCCTTCACCAGCAATTAAGGAATGTGCTACATTTGATTATGATGGGGTGGTTGCATCATTCAAAAGTTCATTAGGTGAATTGACCTTAGATACTATGACATCAAACTATGATGCCAAAACTGCTGGTGATGGACCTACAACATGTGACACTGCCTTGGCTAATGCAAAAATTCACAATCCTGTCCTTTCTACTCTAAATAGAGAGATAATGTTGCTTAGTAAAATTGCATTTTTGGCAACAAACAGGCTTCCAGTTAAACTATCAGGGTAATATTTTGTTTATATATATCAAATGTTACTTACACATGAATAGAAGGCAAGCATACAACAAGCTGCACTGCTAGGCCTTTTTGTCGAAAGGAAGACATAATATGTGTAGTGGGGAGGTTTTTATTTATATTTTTTTTGTGGTCTTCAAAATTGTTGTGTAATGTGGAGGGTAGATATTTAACATCTTAAATATTTGGATGTTGTAAAAAAAAACAACCATCTTATATATTTGGATGGTTTCTAATCAATTGATTATTTTCTTGTTTAATATATTATCTATCTTTTTTTTTCTCACTCTCAAAGGTTACCTTCATCGGAAGTAATTATATTCAATGTGTATTGGACATTAAATACGAATATTTTTCTCGACTGTGATTCAAACGTTGGTTCATCTCTTATTAAAAGTATTAGCATATTTATATAACAAAATGAAAAGGTCGAATATGTTTTCTCTTACATGTTTCTTTTGTTGTTGACGAAATCCATGTCATTTCAATATCAAATAAATCTTCAGAAATACAAGATTTTCTTGATATTCTTACAAATTCTACGCGAAAGTTTGGTACTAAGGATATTTGTGACACAATTTCTTGCATGTAGCCATGTTCAAATAGTAGAAACAATTGAAGAGCCAAACTGCATTGTTTAACGCCCTAAAAGTCATGTATACAGTAATGTAGGCTCTAAGCTTATAGAATTTTCCTTAGGCTTTGTTTGCGAGTTTGGAGGGGAGGGAAGGAAAGACTTTGAGGGGTGGAAAATATGATGGAAAATGGAGAAATCTTTCAATTTTGTTTTTTTTTTGACAAAAACAAAATGATATTCATTCATTCAAATCGAGAGATTACATCATTCAACACCGCTAAAAACGTAAAAGATGAAATTGCGAACAAACTCACAACATCCAAGTTAATAGCATACAACGGCATAATGCCTACAAAAATATATGATAAAATTAAAGTGACCAGGATATCCATGGCCTCCGGATCTGCAACGTTCACGCCTAAATCTTTGATTGAATAATCGATCTTCAATATGAATCAAATGAACACCGCAAGAAGACGGGAAATCAAACAATGCCGCACAAGCCGACGAACAACAAACCACCACACTTAGATGATGAAATCACAGAGAAAAAAACTTAGATCTATGTGAAAATCACTTATTTAGATTGAAATATAGAGAAAACGATGAAGAGGGGTGATTTCAGGTCAAGAATTGACCCAAAACCATCCCTCGATGGAAAATCTGGAAAAGAAAACCTAGAGAGAGAAACTAGGGCCGGCTTGTTGGAGAAGGAGGGGAAGACAAGAATATTTTTTTCTTTCAATTTCTTTAAAAGAGTAGTTTTTTAGAGAATGATAAATTAATGCATATAATTACGATATTTTCAATATGCAAGGTTTACCTAAATAACATGGTTTACTGTTTGGAAAGGAAAATACTTGCTAAAAATATTGTTGGCTTCTGGTTTTTTTCTTCTAATAAGATAACTATTCATTATTATATGACAACTCTCTTTTTTTTTTTTTTACAACAAATTGTAGTTCTTGTATATTGTTATTTATTCGTTATTGACGAATAAATTTATAGCTCTTTTCTTTTATGAGGAAAGTATTTACATTCCTACTTGTATTATCACCATCAATTATGATGTTAATGAAATAACATAGCTCTTTTATGTCGTTTATGAATAAAAGCTCACTAAAGTAATCGTTTGTTAGTTGAATAATTGGACATCTCTGTATCCAAAAATAGATAAAATGTTTTTTCAATAAAAAAATAATAATTAATGTCGGAACAAGCCCTAACCCTCACTTTCACGCCTTCATCATGTTAAGTGGAACAAGCCTCATTATATAAGTATTTTCTTTCTTGAAAGAATTTGTGAAAGTCCTCCATCAAAACTCCTTCAATTTAATTTTATGTATGTTTCATAAAATTCGAAGTCTAAACCATTGTTCCATGAAGTTGTTTGTCTTCCCTTTGCCCTTGGAATTCTCATTGCAATAGAGGTTTTGTCCTAAGGAAGTCAAGAGCATGAGGTAAGGCCATACTAATTTTACCTAGACTAATGATTAGGTATTATGAGATTAGAAATTATGTTTCATAATCATTTTAAAAAGAAAGGAATTAAAATAAAATATTATTCGGGAAGTTTAATTCGGTAATGTTGAAAAAATAAAGGTTGACGTTTTAGTAGTATTTTCTGTGTTACATCATATTTGTACCTTGTTTCTTTTATTTTACTCATTCAGAGGCAGATTTAACCAAGACAATACTAGATATCACATTTGATGTAATACTTTAGAGCACTATTATATTATAATTAATGAATTTTTTTAATATAAGAGTGTTACATCAGAAATATTAAAAAGACCAGTCATAACATAATTACTCCACCTGTCTTACCAAAAATTTGATATGTATTGTATAATGTTTGTTATATAATGCTTATGTATTGTTTTTGCATATGAAATTTTATTATAAATGTAGAATTTAAAATTATTGTTTTATTTAACAACATTGTTAAATAAAAGATAGTCTTATTTGTCTTAATTTAATAGTGAATAAAAATTAAACAAAATATAACATCAAATAAATATGTAATAGTGAAAATTTCTTAAGTATAATACATACGTCATATATTAAAAAATATATATATTTTTATATTTTCAGTTATGGATTGAGCAAACATATAGGGCTCATTTCCATATGCCCAATTCAAAAGTGACCCAAATCCTGCATTTCGACCATTACTCGCAGCACACGTCCTCCTTGCATGCGAGGTGCTTGTAGCACTTCAGTAGACCAGTTCACACGACTGTAACGTCTCCAAAAACGTGACATTGAAATTTGCCTTGGAGGTTACGATTCTTACGATTCCGTAACCGTCGAGCACCCACACGTGCCCTACAACGACACCTACACCTCCTCATTATAAAAAGGGACTCTCAACATTCCTCAAAGGTACAACATTTTTCTACCCTAAACCAATGTTTTTAAAACTGGAATGAAAATCGAACCGGTGAGATTTCCGGTTCTTGGTTTAACTGGTTAAACCGGTTAACTGATTGATCCGAACAATGAATTCATTAATGGATATTTTTTTGAAAGAGTAATAAATATTTTTTTTTAATGTAAAATGTATATATTACTATTGTCCATTGCTTTATTTGCCAACATATTAGGCGCCCATTTTTATTTTATTTTTAAGAATAGTACTCCAAGCCCAATACTTTTAACCCATCATATATAATAAACATACCCTGGTTCCACCTGAATTAACATGATGCTAAGAAAAATCCTTGAGGCAGCCGCTATGCCTTTTAAAATCTCTGAGCAAAATCTTTGTCTCCCTAATCCTGTTCTAATTTCTTCTTCTTCTTCTTCTTCTTCTTGGTTGAACCGACCAATACGGCGCACGTCGGAGTGTCTGCAGGTATCCCGTCGTTCCAATCAACGCAACTATTAAAAATCACCATGAAAGCACCTCATTAGCTGTCATCTTCTGATCAAGTACAATCATTTTCAAAACACACAATTTAGTTGTTGTAATATAATTGTTTAAAATTAGCCTTTTCAATTTTTTAGTCTAGCCATTTTTTTATAAAAAAAAAAATAAGTAAAATTTAAATTTTAGAAATTTCTTATTTAATGCAATTATTTAATTAGATTCTCATAGGTAGGGGTGGACAAATGGGTTACACCCGCCCGAACACGTCTGGCCCGTAGGTAGAAAAGGGGCAGCAGGCGGGTTAAAACGGTCTGGGTGGTTCGGTGGGTCAATTTTATTGACTAGGTATGGGCAAGTTCGGTCGAGTTCGGATGTTCATTTCCAACCCACGGATAACCGAAACCCGCCCGCTCATATTACTTTAAAAATTTGATTTGACTAAGCATACAATAATAAATTAATGTCCTTGGAAAGTGGAAACCACTTTGAAAATCATCAAACAAAACCATCAACTTTCTCTCTCTTAGAAAACCAGTGTACAAAACGTAAACAAGGGCTTCTTTCAACTTGTCTTCTAAATTTCACTTTATTCATCAAATTCACTCAATTTCATACAAAAATTATTATTTTTTTCATTGAATTTGTTTCTCTTCACGTTGTAGCAACATGAAGGTCGAAGAAAAAATAATGTTACAACGCATAATCTCAAACAATTCTTCATCTTTCTTTAATTTTTTTTTCCATTCTCAACTTAGATCTATTTGTATCACTTCTTTCATCTTCTTCAACAATAAATCTGGCCAACTTTTATCTTTTTTTTCATTTGTCATGTTTCTGGATTTGTGATTTGTGAAGTTTTGCTATAAAATTTTGTTTAATGCAAAACCGACACAATCCGCCCGATCGTCCGCCTAACCCGCCGAAACCGCAACTGTTAAAACCGAAAACTCAGATGGATGATGACGGATGGTGATATTCCAACCCGTCCAAACCCGTCCGCTGTCCAAGCCTACTCATAGGAACACATTCTTTGTATTGAATATACATTTATTAAATTTTATTCATTCTTTTACTCGTCATGTTTTTTTTTTTGGTAATAATAGCGTTTTAAATAGTGAAAATCATTGAGTGTCTTGTTCATTGGTGAGATTGAGAAATGAGTAGAAATTAGGGTTGTTCTTTTTGAGCTTGTTGAAGCTAATTTCTTGTAACCCATCTGTATCTCTTTGTAAGAACTCATTGATAGTGGATTGGAGAGATCAATCTCTCCCTCTAGAGTAGGTCAAGTTGGACCGAACTGGGTGAACATTTCTTGGTGTTGTTATCTTTTCTTTTCTCTCTTTATCTTGTATATTCTTTGGTTGGATTGTGGTTTTGCTATGCACTTGGTTTCTAGATTAGGTCTAGATTGTTGTTGTTGCTCTTGGTTATTTTGGTTGTTGGTTGCCATTGATACTTGATCCACGAATCTAAATTTCATTGACGTGAAGTTTGGAATTGACCGAATTCACAACAACCTATCCGCTATCAGCAAGCTTATCAGCTATGCACTATTTTTACCAAACAGAGCCGTTGTTTCATAGTAATATAAAAGTAATGAATTGTATATTATATTTTTCTAATTGCATTTAACGTGGCATAATATGTTTTATCCTGAATTTGAGTATATTTCATCCCGCTTCATTGATGATTTTTCAGGTATAAACTGTTTTGAAGTTAATTGGTACTGGATCACAATATCTAGAGTTAGGATCTCCAATTGTATTTGGATTTACTTATTTTAAAACTTCTTTACTTTCATTTTAAGTATCTTGATGAAAGATGTAAAATATTTTCAATTCCTTTCCCATTTTAAGACCTTTAAAGGATTTCAATTTATTTCCATCGTGTAAAGTATTTATATATCAGATAATTTCTGTTTAAAAACCTTGGTCATTACAGCTACTAGATGAACCAATTAAAATATCAACTAACCAAAATTACCACATAGTAGCGATATATATTTCCTAAAAAAAAGAAATACATATAGATGTAGTATTACATTTCAAAAAAATTGTGCAGGTAGGAGTCTTCACAGTGTTGTGAGTGGCTCTGCCACTGACCAATTTGATAGTTGGTAAATGCTGGCCAATCATGTTAAGCCCAACCTAATAAAACTATTATTTGAACATATATAATAAGCAATAATAAATCTTTAAATCAACATCAGATGAAGGGAGGGCGTGGGAGTGGAGATGCCATTTGTTAGCGTGGGAGGAGTAGAGTGTGGGGGAGTGTTCTGTCATGTTACTTAATGTTGTTTTGCAGGAAACAGTTCATGATACCTGGCGGTGGTTGCTAGATCCTATCCATGGCTATTCGGTACGTGGAGCATATCACTTTATTACAAAATCACTATGTTTGTGTGGCGCCTCCTTCGTTAGAGATTGCCCACTAAAGATAATTTGGCGAGGTGGAGAGTCATTCAATCAACTAACACGACGTGTGCTGTAGGGTGCGGTCATTTGGAAATGGCAAAACATTTGTTCCTAAGTTGTGATACTTTCAGTTCTCTTTGGTTACTTCTGTTGCATTGGTTGGATATTTCATCGGTTCTTGCTGGTGAGCTTCGACATCATTTCTTACAATTTATAAATACGGCTGGATTGCCTAGAGTTACACATCTTTTCCTAAGGATAATTTGGTTCGCTTTTGTTTGGGTGTTTTGGAAGGAAAGGAATAACCACGTCTTCAAAAATGCGGCATCTAATCCTTCTATTCTCCTAGAAAAAGTCAAGCTAAATTCATATTTATGGTTGAAATCAAAACAGGTGTCTTTTAGTAACAACTATCATGATACGTGGAAACATCCTCTCTTTTGTATGGGTATCCACTAGCTTATTTTTGCTTGTTTTGGTGGTGCTTTCTTAGTTTTGGCATCTTGACGTTGTAAATACTCTTGGTTGATTCACCTTTTGCACACCTTGTTTGGGGTGATCCATTGTTGTTAATATATATCATTTTAGTTTGTTAAAAAAAAAATCTTTAAAAATAAATAATAAACAATTAAAAATTTCAACAATCTTCATCAAAGTTTCGTCTCCAAATATCATAATCCTTCTCCAAATCAGTCTTTGTTAGACATTGGGTGAATTCCGTCGGTATTTTCAGATTTCTAGTTGTGTTTGCCACTTATTGTAGTCTTATTTGGTGGATTTGTCTATGCATTTACGCATAGAGAATACCTAAGTTAATATATCGAATTATATTAAAAATTGACTGTTCTGATTTCCTTACTATTTTGCGGCCCTTCCTTCTTTCATTTGATTCTAATTAAATTCTTATTTCTTTTGCTTCTCAACGCGTTATTTCTTTTTCTTCTTTAATTTGCACTATATTCATCTTTCAAGAGGAGAGTCATTATTTGAGCATCCATAAGCGGTGGTAGCTAGCATGCAATAATTTGGCATTGTAGTTTTACTCGCAATGAAAGATTAAATAAAGGATGAAATTGCACAAAGAATAGGAAAATGTTCCGTGTACACCTCATGTGGATGTATCCACCTTGAAACAATGGAAAAAAAAAGAGAAGAAAGATGGTGATTTGATTGTTTAATGATATGGTAGGAATAAAGAGATAGAAAGAAAACAAGTGTTGAAAATGTGAGTGAAATTTATAGTTGTCTATCATTGTTGCAAATAATATACTCTCTCTCTATCTCTCTCCTTATACTAGTATCCATGTCAAAAGTATTCCCTAGAATTGTTGAAAAAAATATCACTTTGATATTTCAAAAGTTATTTGTTTATTTAGTTTATTTTGATTGATTTAATTAACTTTATTTGGAAATTAAATTTGTTGACTTCCTCTGCAATATCATCACGTTTCCGTTTGTCATAATTTTTTGTAACTTATTTTGAGGTAAACTACCTATTTAATAGGTGATTATTGTTGCACTTAATTATTTTTCAATGTGTTTTACGGTTACAAAACGATTTTGACTTGGTATTCTAATTTTGTTCTCCTTAAAAATAGTAGCTGAACGTGATTGAAAAGAATATTTTTTCATTAGTTATTATGATTAATAATATATAATATTGCCTTTCAAGGGGAAGGGGCGGTTATCCAACAAGTGAATATCTTTTCTTTCTATATAAACTCAGAACATTGCTGTCACGAATATATACAGTAGAAATCATATACTCTTCCTTTCTTCCTTCAGTTTTATAGAAATTAATTGCGTTCATTTTGATGTTAGTGGAGTAGTTAAGTTGAATGAAATTCAATAAACAAGAATATAATAATAGAAAATAATAATAAATGCTGCATTGAAATTCTAAAGTGACAATTATTTTAAGAAAAAGAAAAATTGGTAAAGAGACAATTAATATTATTATGAAACGAAGGGAGTATGTGGATACCAAAGTTCGTATTTCGAACCTTATATATATTATATTATGTATTGTCCAAACCAATTGAGACGTTTGATATTAAGAATAATGTTCTCCAAGGTCTAGAAGATTTTTTTGAAGAAAGTTCTAGAAGATTTGACCTTGACCTAGTTCAAAAAATAGGCAGATTTTCTATATTTTTTACATAACATTACTCAAATGTTCTGTCAAAAAAAGTAGTCAAATGTTAAAATATAATAAAATATATTAAAATATTATAAATTAAATATTAAATAAATTTATATACATTGTCAATTGTTAAGTCTGTTATTAAAAAAATATAAATTTGTCCCCATGAGTTAAGTCTGTGTCACTACCAAAAAAAAAGAGAGAACACACTACCAAAAATTATTAAGTCTGTTATTAAAAAAAATATAAACAAAAACTTATATAATTTTACACAACAGTAGTCATATGTTATTCCAATTTCATTAATGTTTTACCACAAATACTATTTCATTCAATTCAATGTATTTTAAGGGAATTCAATGTACTAGTTAATTATAATATGGTCAATAGCGTGTGAACAAATTTCTTTTACTAAATTATCAAAAATAAATATTTTTATGACACATGGTATCATCAATATTTGAACTATGAGAAATGCTAGCAACACACATTCTAACACACACTTATCAACACACTCTCTTTAATTGGTTAATATTCACATGAGACCCACCAAATATATATGAGACCCACATCCTCTTTGAACTATATATAGATCTAATTGTTTGTTGATGTTTCGATATAGAAAACAAATTCAAGGTTCACGTAAACCCCAATATCATAAGAAAAATGAAATCCACCTCATTTTCTCCATCATCATTATTCATCATTTGCTTATGCCTCATATGTTATGCTTCTGTTCCAGCACTATGTGGCAACTTGTATGAAATTGTATGCAATGAGGCCAGACAAGATGCCAATGCTTGCTTGAATCTTTTAAAAACCAACTCAATAATCACCTCAGCCACAAATTATCATGACCTCTCCAAGTCTATCTTGAAATTTGCACTTAACAAGGGGCTAGAGGCTCAAGCTTATCTTTTAGAAGTGGCAAAACAATTTCCCAATAATCAAGCTGTTGGTCAATGTGCAAATGTATTTTACAAAAAGAGTATTGCATATTTTGGATATGCAATGATTGATGTTGATAAGATTAAGGATCCTCAACATGCAAAAAATGATGTTCAAACGGCTGGTAATGGACCTGCGGATTGTGAGAAGGCTATGCAAAATGCCAGGGTAATTCATGATCCCACTATCCATGCTAAAAACAATGAGATGTTTTTACTTAGTAAAATTTCTTTTTTAGCTTTAAATCATCTTACATAGTGAAGGGTTATGAAATAAACCATAGAAAATTGTTGGCCTAATAATTTAGAGTTTCCTATGTACCAAATAAAATTGTTTTTTGTTCTGTTCTTATTCTAAAGTATATTTCGCCATTTAAATTTTATGATCATTACACATACTTATTATCTTTAATTTCATAAAATTATATTAGTCATACTTCAGCAGCGGAAATAATTCAACTCAATCCAACGATAAAATATTCATGTCTTCAACATCAATGATAAAATAACAGGAGTTCCATAAGACTCTAACTCAAAAGAAATAAACTTCAATGTTAAACCAACTCTGGTGTTACATATTAGAGTATCGTTTTCGTCTACATGCCTATTCATATACTAATATAAAGGAAAAGAGACGGAAAAGATGTCCATCGCCACCTTCTAAGTAGCCCCGTAACTAGTCCTCTTCAACCTTAGTGTTTGTACCGCAAAAGTACAGTCACCATAAAACACCACAACACCACCAAAGGGGTGAGAATATTAATCATGACATTAAGTTGGATTAAATGAATAAATACAAACGTCTTTTACAATCATAACCATAATATTTCACCATTGCTTTACGACATAGCACGTTCATCATCTAATGTCATCATTACATATATCACGTACATCACAAAACACATATACATCATGATATAATATGTTCATCAATTATACCTACATGAACGGTAACGACCCAATATTTTAGATGTTGTTTTTAATATTTTCTTTCGATTTATCACTTAGTATTAAAAGTTCTTTTATGTGGAAAATGAAGAAATAACAACACTATGTCTTTTAATTAATTAATTAGAATCATATTCCCTCTATTTATTTATTGATTTTTCTACTCAAATTAATGTGATACGATAAGACAATAAAATAATAATAATAATAATAATCATATTTTTTAGGGAAATAATAATATTATTTGATAAGTTACTTTATTAGTAGATGATTTAATCGTTCGAAAAAACTTAAGTTCGATTCGTAGTAGAAACATCTTTTGGTTAACTCAATCATTGTTGCAAAACAAAGCAATTATTAATTATTAATTATTAATGCATTTGAGAAAAATGAGAGGCGAGAGAGAGTGGTCGAGAGAACCGTGATTCCCACCGGGTACACCGTGGGCAATCGCGCCGGTTTTCTTCTTCACCGGTTGCGAGGTACGTTGGGGGGGAGCGGGTTCCAAGCAGGGTGCCACCACA
>Ga0315913_1008429_pt1 | contig 12224 bp, 13 predicted proteins | sample MpolsnodulesMG_FD_207736 | JGI IMG/M metagenome (GOLD analysis project Ga0315913, IMG submission 207736) | Medicago polymorpha root nodule microbial communities from Los Angeles, California, United States - small nodules | ecosystem: Host-associated > Plants > Roots > Nodule | place: USA... | reverse complement strand
TGAACTAAGACTTCTTCAAGACATGGATGCATAAGATGGGAAGCTTTTGATCCCTGATGATTTTCAAGTTGATAAAACAAGCAGGAAACCTGCAGCAAAGAAAATTACTGTCAAAAATGTTTATGCAACCAGAGGTAATTCTGGTATCTTTAGACCTTTTAGATGAAGGCTTTATATTGGAAAATTAGGGGTATAGCCAATTCTCCCTCTAAATTGGCTCTTAAAAGACTTATTTTACTTCACAAACCTGACTTTTTATTCATAGCTGAACCCTGGATGAATTTTGATAACTTTCCTGCCATTTGGCTCAATAGATTAGGTCTTAAGCTTTTTTCTTGCAATGTCAAAGAAAATCTTCTACCTAATCTATGGTGTTTTTGTTCTGCTACCCTAAACCATGTAGTTATAAATAAAGATGACCAACAAATTTCCTTCTCTTTTGACCTTGATAACCATACCTTTTTTATGCCAGTTGTTTATGCCTCAGCTAACAACAACAAAAGAAAAGAGCTTTGGCAAAACCTTACCCTTTTGAAAAAATTAATTTGATGCTCATTGAAGTTACATAGGTGTCTTCAATTCTATTTTGGGATCTCATGAGCATAGTGGTTGCTTTGTTCCTTCTAGACCTGCAATTTTGGATTTTCAAAATTGGACTGACAATAATGATTTGATTCACCTTCCCACAAAAGGAAAATTTAGATGTCAGGTCACACTGATCATCTCATGACTAAGGAAAAGAAATCACAGGCTTCTTTAGATGATGCTCATCATAAATAAGAACTTTACTACATGAAAAGGCTAAAATTAAGTGGCGTATAGATGGTGATAGAAACTCCAGATATTTTCACTTAATTACAATGATAAAAAAACAAAACCAAAGTCATTTCATCTGTTAGAGTGGGAGAGGAAATTCTCACTAATCCAAATTCCAGTTCTAATCATATTGTTAACCATTATAAAAATATGTATTTTTCTACTAACTATTTTTTGCAGGACTAGATGCTTGTGGAAGGAGTTATTCCAACAGTCATAGATGAATCAACAAATATTTTACTCACTATAATTCCCTCATAGAGTGAAGTGAAAAATGCAGTGTTTGACCTCAATCATGACGGTGCCCCTGGTCCAGATGGTTTTGGCGCCTGTTTTTCCCAAACACATTAATGAAGTCGTGATAGAGTTTTTCAATACTGGATGGTTTCCACAAAACTATAATGTTAATAACATCATCTTGATTCCTAAATCTCCTGATGCTGACACTATTGAGAAATATAGACCAATTGCTCTTGCAAATTTCAAATTCAAAATTGTTACTAAGGTGATGGCTGATATATTGGCTAACATTCTTCCATTCAATATTTCTGATGAACAGAAAGGCTTCATTAAGGGGAGGAACATTAGAGACTGTATTGCTTTAGCTTCTGAGGCTGTAATTGTGCTTGACAATAAATGCTTTGGGGGAAACTTGGCTCTCAAAGTTGATGTATCAAAGGCTTTTGATACCATTAATTGGAATGTTTTTTTATTATTGTGATGCAGAAGTTTGGTTTTAATGCCACTTTTTGCAACTGGATCAAGGTTATTCTTCATTCAGCAACCATCTGAATCTCTATCAATGGTTCCCAACATGGATACTTCAAAAGCAATAGAGGTGTCAGGCAGGGAGATCGACTTTCTTTTCTCCTTTGTTATTTGGCATAGCTGAAGAAGTATTGAGTAGAAGCATATCCAAATTAGTGGAGGAATGCAAGGTAGATTTGATAAAAGCTGGTAGACATGCTCAGATACCTTCTCACTACTTCTATGCAGATGATTTGATGGTATATTGCAAAGGTAAGTTCTTGAACCTTGAAGCTTTGAAAGAAATATTCACCAAATATGCTGCTTGCTCAAGACAGGTCATGAATCTTAGGAAATCTTTCATTTATTCTGGTGGAGTTACTCCAGTCAGACTGCAAAACATTGTTAATCTGCTAGGATTCTCAGTTGGGACCCTCCCTTTCACTTATCTTGGGGCAACTATTTTTAAAGGGAGACCTAAATTAATTCATTTTCAATCTATTGTTGATAGAGTCAGAATCAAATTGGCAACTTGGAAAGCTTCACTCTTGTCCATAGCAAGAAGAGTACAACTTGTTAAGTTTGTTATTCAAAGTATGTTGATATACAAATTGTCTATTTACTCATGGCCAATCAAGCTTCTTGGAGAAATGGAGATTTGAATAAAAAACTTTATTTGAAGTGGGGATATAAGTAAAAGGAAGATGGTTACAGTGTCTTGGAAAAAAGTTTGCTTAAATCAAAAGGAAGGAGGCCTTGGCACAAAGTCTCTAATTTGTCTAAATGAGGCTACAAACTTAAAGCAGTGTGGAATATTATGCAATCAGAGGAAAACTGGGCAAGAATTTTGAAGTATATTCATCAGAGATAATAGGTGTATTACTCATCACATTTCATCATCCCAATGGAGTAGCACAAAATCTGAATTTAGAACTGTACAAGAAAACACAACCTGGTTGGTTGGTAATGGGGAAAAAATCAACTTCTGGACTGATCCTTGGTGTGGTGATCCATTAGCTCAAACTCCTAACCTCTCAGTTGATACTTTACCTCAATTCCCTCAAAAAGTCTGTAGCTTTATTCACAACAATCAATGGCATATCCCTGATGCCATACAATCTCTCTTCCCAAACCTTAAATCTATCATAACAAAGGTTATCATTCCTCATCAAAGCATAAGTGACAAAAGGATCTGGACACACAACTCCAAAGGTGACCTACCTTAAAAGAATCATACAATTTTAAGAAACCTAGAGCTCCTGCTGTTTCTTGGGCAAAACTCATTTGGTCAAATGACATCCCTCCTTCTAAATATTTATTAGTTTGGAGAATCATGCTTGATAAGCTTCCAACATATGATAATCTTTCTCATAGAGGTTGTTACCTCCCATCTATGTGTTCCCTATGTGCTAACCAGATGGAAACATCATTTCACTTATTTTTTGAATGTCCTTATGTTGTCAAAATTTGGTGCTGGCTTGCTTTTACCCTCAACCTTTCGTTGCAATTTCAATCAAAAGAGGACATCTGGAGTGTTTGCAATAGAAGATGGAATCCTTAATGCAAAGTTGTTGTCACTGCAGCTTTGATCAATCTTTTCAATGTTGTTTGGTTTGCAAGAAACCAAATAAGATTTCAAAACAAAATGATACATTGGAAAAGCTCAATCTCAACCATCATTTCTAATGTAGCAATTTTAGGAAACAATACTAATGCTCTTGCCACTTCAAGCATGTCTGACTTTGTAATCATGAAGAAATTTAATGCCAAGATTTACCCTCCAAAAGCTCCTCAAATTTTAGAAGCCATTTGGCAACTTCTTGTCCTTCATTGGACTAAATGTAATACGAATGGAGCTGCTACTTCCACTTCATCTTCCTGTGGAGGAATTTTTAGGAACATGGATTCTGATTTTTCTCCTTTGCTTTTCGAAAAATCTAGGCCCTGGTAATGCTTTCTGTGCTGAATTATCTGGTGCAATGAGAGCCTTTTAGTTATCTAAATAATACAATTGGTCTGATCTCTGGTTGGAAACCGACTCTGAATTAGTTGTGAAAGCTTTCAGTAATCATAAGTTAGTTCCTTGGAAGCTAAGGAACAAATGGAGTAATTGCATTTTAATTCTCTCTAGTGTAAACTTTGTTGTTTCACATGTGTATAAAGAGGGAAATCAGTGTGCTGACATGCTTGCAAGTCTTGGTCTCTCAACTACTAGTCTAACTGTTTGGCTTGGCTTACCTATGAGCATTAGAAGTTTTTTGTAAAGAACAAGTTAGGTATGCCTAACTTTAGATTTGTTAATATCTAAGGAGGTTTTGGTTTGGTCCCCTCCTTTTTGTTTTTCTCTTGTATCTAATATATTTTGGTAGCCTAGCTCTTTGCTAGCTACCCTCTTTTTTGCAAAAAATAAAATAAAATAAAACCTCACCAAATTGCTTGGTTTGGCTCAAGGTGCCATGTGTCAATTGAGAAAAACACTATCATATGTATCTTTGAGGAAAACCCAGAAATATATATAATATAGTTATAGATTGTTCCCATTATACGACTAAACTGAGAATGAGAAACTAAGTTGATTGATACTTTATTTTAAACAATCCCATGAGATATTTATATCTCTTATTCCTTAAAGTTAACCCGAACGCATAATGTTGCCCTAGATTTAACCTAACTTCAATGCTTAATTTTACTGTATTACCCCTATTTAATTAACTCTATTTAATGTAATCAAAATAAAAACAATAGATCACTCCTAAATCCAATCCAATCCAATCCTATTTTCGCTTCTATTTTTTTGAAATAAGAGATCGCTCCTATTTTGTTAACAGATCGCTCCTATTTTTTTGAACAAAACACATCGCTTTCAGATAATCTTTCCTTTCCTTTTCGTTGTACTATATAATATTTATAATGTTGTTTCTAAAATTATATACAATAGTTGTTGTGTAAGTTTGTTCTTTGCTGTCTATATTAGCTGTTTGCACCCTTTCAATTTTATTTATCTGTTTGCATGATTTTGAATTTTCAAGTGGTTGGTTGATTTGGTGCAAAATCACATACTCACTCTCTAACATTGATAAAAAAGAATGAACCCTAATTGTTTGTCAAACGAATTTCAGATATATCAATTCTATGCTATATATTTTTTGCTATATTATATGTCAAAAATAGTGCTGTTTGCTGTATTTTTTGAATTTTCAAGTGGTTTGTTGCTTTGGTGCATGAATTCTACCCTAATTGTTTAAAATAGTGCTGTTTTTTGCTTCAATCTATATATTAGTTTGAAAATAAATAGTGACATTGAAAATACCAACAATTTTGCATATTTCATTGGAATGTATTGTGCTCTCAAGTTGAATTGCTTGATTTTCTACCACTTTATGTTTTTATCACCAATTTTAAAGTGGTTGAATAGTGTTGTTTCCTATATGTATAGTGTTGTTTTAATCACCGCTTTATGTATAGTGTTGTTTGCTATATTTTTTGAATTTTCAAGTGGTTGGTTGCTTTGGTGCATGAATTCTACCCTAATTGTTTAAAATAGTGTTGTTTTTTGCTTCAATCTATACATCAGTTTGAAAATAAATAGTGACATTGAAAATACCAACAATTTTGCATATTTCATTGGAATGTATTGTGCTCTCAAGTTGAATTGCTGGATTTTCTACCGCTTTATGTTTTTGTCACCTTACATGTGTTTTTGTTCTCTATCTTTAAAGAAACTTACAAGCTATGTCAGTCAAGAAATTGTTTTGAAATCACTTGATTTGAACAATAATTTTCTCTCTGCTGGAATTCCTAAGTCAATTCAAAGACTCTCTTCATTCACATGTAACATTCCCCTTTATCACGTTGTAAATATCATGCATCAACCACTTGTTTGCAATCTATTATAGCGCATTATGCAAGCCTCATGCTTCATATTATATTGCCCCATGATTTTGTTGTTTTCACCAAGGTGTTGTATGCTTGCCAAGAATGTTTGGTGGTGATTTTGGAGATCGGATTGGACGCTTTGCAACATTGACTGATCCAAAAGGCAATCAATTTGAGGTCTTAGTCGATAGCATCAATGGTGACTTTTTTTAATGAAGGGCTGGAAAGCAATTCGCGACTTTTATGGGATTAGTCTAGGAGCGTGGGTTACTCTAATTTTTGTTGGTGTTGGACGATTTGATATGAAGCTGACTTATAGGTTTCACAAGACTATCAACTATCCCGTTTTTGATCCACCCATGCATTTCCTTATTGACGGAACTAATGTGCAGGCAACTTTCAACCAGCATCTCCAGCCGAAAACATCTCTTCTCTCTTATCGTAACAATATCAGTGACATGATTATAGATTTCGATAAAAAATTATCTGAATATGATGTAACAAAGGGTGCTTTGGTATGATACACTTTTCCTATAAACATCATTTTTTTGTTAGTTTTTCATTTATTAGGTGTAAATTACTTCCATTTTGGTTTTTGCAGATACTCATTTACACGGGAAATGTTGCGCAAATGCTGGATACTTCTGCAACCAATGTGAAGATTGTGGATGATTGCGGTAACGTATGGGACTGTGACTTAGTTTTTGGTACTCTTCCTTACGAACACTGCAGGATAGGTGGGCAGTGGAAAAGGTTTGTGGAGGCTCGCAGGCTGCGTGAAGGTGTCAAAATCAGATTGGGAGCTCTGATGGCTGGAATGAATGATTTCATTTATCTCGATGTTGTTTACAATTAGACCATGTTTATTTAATTGCTTGAGAACCTTGCAAGCAATTGCTTTTATAAGATCCATCGTGTTTTTTTAATTGCTTGGGAACCTTGCATGCATTTGCTTTTATCGGAACCTTCTATTTTTTATGGTAAATTTGTGAAGTATTTTCCATGTTCCAAACCTTGATTAAAATTTTGATAGCACCGTCATTGTTGTCACTATGTCATTTTGCATGGAGTAATGTTGTCACACGACAAGGTGTTTTTTTAAATGCTGTCACAAAATCAGTAGCTATACTAGGAGGAGTCATTGAAGATCCTATTTCTACTCCTTATAAAGAGGCACATTCAATTTTAAGTTCAAAGAGATTAAAAGATCATTTTTGTTTGAGGGATGAGTCATTTTAATAGGGAGAAATTTATGATTCTTTAACAAATAAATTGACTGTTGTGGAGAGTTTGCCGTTAGATTCTGGAACAGTTTGATTCTTTAACAAACTTTTTCCCTCTACTACGTGAGTGAAGATCACAACACATTGGATTCTTTATTTTGAAGTCGTTTAAGTTTAATTACAGCACACACTTAGTTATGGTAATATACATTAATGTATTGATATTATGGAGAAACCGATAGTTACAAAAATAATCTCTGAACATGAGAGGCTAAATCCAAAAAACTTCAAAGTTAAGTAATATAGGAATAGTTGACTAGAAATAGGTAAGAGAAACACTACTGTGGTATTCAATGCATTATTCTTCATGCCAAACTTGAATGTCTCTAACATTATGCAGCTCAACATTCATTCTCCAACTTTCACAATATATAATTCTTCAAGCTTATCTTCACTGCATTGTGTTTCTTCCGATTTAGCATTTTCAAGTCTGCAACAGTTAAATGAGTCAAAAAACATATGAAAACTAAAACACTAAAACAGCAAACAAGTGTTATCTCCATTCTTTTCTAGACAACTCTTAGTTCTTTCAATTTCGCTGCAACTAAGGATCAACAAATACAATTAGCGATAAGGATCAACAAATACAATTAGTGATCAGAAATACCTTAAAAATCAAATATATTTAAAGATCAGAAATACCGCGGTTCCCTCTGAATATTCAAGTACATATTTTACACCTAAAAAATGTTATAATAAATTCCCATTAACAGATATTTCGCAATCGTTAGTAAACATAATCTCCTATTATTTATGGAAAGAATTAAACACCCTACCTAACAAAATTGTTAAATAGTTACTAATTTGTTTCATGTGTTTCATGCTTATCAATAACAGAATGTCCTATTTTTTTCATGCTTAACAAAATAAGCTATTTTTAATGCAACATCAATTCACAAATTGTTTCCAAAATCACTATACTCTACTAATAGCTTATCGTCCCTTTGTTCTATATATATATCACAACCTAACACCAATATAATCTCATTCTAAACAAGCATCTTCCTTTCTTGAAAAACACCAAACAAAAATGTCTAGCATATACACCCCACTGTCAGCTATTTCTGGAGGAAAGAAGAACCTGAAGATGTGTGTGCGGGTTGCTCACATTTGGTTAATTCCAGATAAGAAAGTTCCAACTAACATCATTTTCATGAAAATGTTATTTTTTAAATTAACCAGTTACAAGCATATATTTCTTAACACCAGAAAGACATCACTGATTATTTTGTTGCCATTCTCTTTTTGTTGTTTAGGCATGAATGAATGAATAATTGAATTGAATATGACATAAGTTAGTTAGATTAGGTTCCATTTAACATGCTGCAAGTTTTAAAAAATATATACAATATACAATATATGCAATAAGACCAGCTATTGATAGCAATTACTTCTAATTATATTGCACAGCATAAACCTTTAGGAGAGACTACAACAGTATTTCATCAGTAAGAATTACGTTTCAACAGATAAATATGATCAATATGAGTTATGTTCAAATTTTTACCAATTATGTGCTTTTTTTTTAGATGGAATTGTCAAAGGTGCCTCTTTTAGTTTATTATTTTAACCACATATTTCCTACTGTTGTTGTCATCTATAGGGTGGACATATCCACGCCACAGTTAGAAAAGATTTGGTGGCAAAGTTCAGGTCAATGGTTGAGGAAGGGGGTACATATGAACTTCACAATGCAATCGTCGGTTTTAATGAAGGTCCATATAAGCTAACTTCGCACAAATACAAACTTAGTATGTTGCACAACTCAAGTTTTACCAAAAAAGACTTGCCTACTCTTCCTATCAATGTTTTTGAGTTCATGTCATTTAGTGAAATTCTCTCTTCAAATGTCGAGGACACATCTGTTGGTAAGACTTCGATTATGAATGTGTGTTGTACATTAGTTATAACTCTCTGCACTCCTTGAGAAAATTCTTACAATTGTTTTTACTTTTCTATACATAATATCAGATGTTATTGGTCATGTAATTGAAAGGGGTGATGTGAGGGAAACTGAAAAGGATGGCAGGAAGAGCAAAGTGATTGATCTCACTTTGCAAGATCTGGAGTAAGCTTTATCTTTTTATTTGTGTCTCATTCATGTAATATAATTTTGATTAACATTGTGTGGATGCATTGATTATTACCTAATATTTGATTACAGAAACAACCGTTTGCATTGCTCCCTTTGGGGGTGAACATGCTGACAAAATTGTGAGCTTTTTTACTAACCACGACAACTCTTCGCCTGTAGTATTGATATTGCAGTTTTGCAAGACACGCAAATATTTAGGTATTTCATAGTTTTTAGTTTCTACTTTCTATTAATATCCACGCATGGAATAGGAAATAATGTTCACTTGTTGTTCAATTTGTTAAAACTAGGTGCAATGGGAATTGCTAATGCATTTTTTGGGACTAAGCTGATACTTAATGGCGATTTACCTGATGTTGCTGCTTACATGGCAGGGTAAGCATTTACGTTTTTATAGAAAGTAGAAACTAAAAATTTATGACCTTAAACACAAATTTAGAACAGGTGTTTACAGAGTATCTCACTCAAATCAATTCTAACTAGCAGTCACAAGACTTTTATATAGGCTACATATTATAACATATATAATTTCTCATTTGTATGGACTTCTTTTGTAAAACTTGAGTTACTATAGTTACTACATCAATGAAACCATGATTGTTTCATTTAGAACATTCATTGGTTGCTATAATTGGTTCTGTTGAGCGGTTGAAACTTACTTCATTGCATATTCTATTTTCTTTTTTTGTAATTCAAATTAACCACTTCCCATGGTAAAATGCTGATTGTAACACATTCTAGCATTATAAATTCTTTTAGACAGGATGAAGGTATCAATCACACCTGAAACATACAGCCCAACACTGTAGCTTATGCAAAATCACCATTTCCTTGCAGTCATTTAATAGTCAATACGAATAGATAGAGATATGTGTTTATGCTCTTATATTTCTACAATTTGGAGACTTATGAATTTATTCATATATGGTTTATTTAAATTGTCGTGAGTTTTATGCTTTTTGCTACTTGAGTTTCATTCTTTTAATGACATTGGTATACTTTTATTCATATACTTATGAAAGTATGATTGAGTCAACTCAGGTAGTTGTCTATTTTAGAAATTTTTAAATATTATTTTGGATTCATCATTGATATTTATGTTCAAGATTTATATGCAAAAGGGGGTGAAATTTTTACAAGTGTGCAAGGTTCGGTACTTGCCACTATATGTGAGATCGAAACTGGGGTTGAGTGGTACTTTCAATCATGTACCCACTGTGCTTCATTGGTCACTGTTGACAATGGAATGATCCGTTGTCGCAAGTGCACAACGTGCAAAAGCGCTGTGCCTAGGTATCTAAATCTTATCCGAATATATATATTTTTTATTATACGTAGAAGTCTATTGATACGGTTGATTATTTGTTAGGTTCAAGCTGCATATCATTGTGATGGACGATACAGGGTCCACTCCCTTTGTTCTTTTTGATCGCCAAGTGACACAATTTATTGGGCGTAATGTGCAAGACTTAATCAATGAACGTGACAAGGTAGTGGATAAATGCATGGTCTATATATATATGACTTTTTTTTTACAAAGAATTTTCAACTAACATCTTCTAATTTTTCAATAGGGAGAACGAGCATGTGATTATCCTCCTGATTTTGATGTGCTTATTGACAAGCAAGTTCTTTTCAAAGTTGAGGTTGGTGAAGGAAATGTCGTAAAGAAGTATAGGAATTATGCCGTAAAGAAGGCATCTGATGATGTTGGTGTCATCGAACAATTCATGTCTAAGTATAATTTGGAGGTAGTTCATATCCGATATTACAATCTAGTGTATATGCAAAGATTGTGGATCACACATGTGGTAGGGAGAGAGGAATCGCAAGGATTGTAAGCCAATGGTGCCAGAATTCTCTATGTGTTGCAGGGAAGGGAGGATCAAAATTGCGTACCCACCATTGCCCGAACCTCTCACTGATTTGTATTACTCTGACAATAAAAGAAGCAAGTACTTTATGGAAAATATTCAATCTTTTAACAGTATGTTTGCCTTCACATCAATAGAATTTGGGGCAACAATGGTATATTTGCAAATAATCTTGAAACAAATGTGCTTTTATTGATAAACAATCATAGTCAAGGTAAAATTCAATGTTTAGTACAATCTGTGGGCTTAAAAGAGAGAATATTTTTTGGTATGTCAAAGCCAACCAAGAAGTTTTGTTGTGCTACGTTCCCAAAGATGACACCACCATGTCCTACTACAACAAAAGCAAAGCACACAGTCTCATAATCAATTGGAATAAAGGTGTTTATTGCATTCAAATGGACATCTCCGCCTGTAAAATGTGCAGTGATTATCGGGACCTCCAACTTGTTTAATGTGGTTTTGTAGCAAAGGCTCATTTTTTTAGTAGGATCCTTAACACGCTTTAACTTAACCATAGATGCCACCGCAGATTCTAACCTAGAATAAACATATTCTGGCACACAAGTTAATGTTGTTCCTGAATCAATCAAGGTGTTTCCTTTATTACCAAGTGTTGAGGAGTTGTCCTGAAATTCTATAACATGATCTCCAACACTAAATGCTTCCAAAGTTGTATAGTAAACTAGATTTAAAGGATCAGATTCTAAGGGAATTGATAAAGTCCCAGGCCCGTAAACCACTGATGTATCTCCAAAATTTAGTTTGCTAGAGATGTTATTAGAGTTTGAAAATAATGGCACCAAACAATAGGAAAATTTTCCACCAATTGAAGAACCCAATTGAGATATCAGAGACAAAGATCCGCGACCAAGGCCAATTGCTCCAGAGGCAGTCCCCTCAAGTACTAGAACATTATTTTTGTGTCCACATCCTATCACAAATCTTGGAAATGAGACAATAGAGAAATTATTAGAGTTCAAAGTAAGAATATCAACAAAAACATCTCCTTGTGAATTTGAGTTATCCAAATATAAAATATTATATTCACATTTTCTTTTGCCATCAGAAGAGCAATTTCTTTCTTCTACAGATTTACAAATGGGAGAAGAGCAAGGGACAGTTTTGTAGGTTGAGGATTTTAAAGGGTCAAACATTGGTGATGTTTGATTGAAACATGGTTTACACGCCTTACATTGAATCCAAACCAAGTTACTGGCTGTATCAATAATGCCATAAAGTTGAAATGGTGGGGTACCAATTGAATAACTCATGACATAACCGTAACCCATATACGGTGTTATAGGGCTTTGTGGCGTGTTATTTGGGGTAAGAGAAAACACATGGTTGAGATAACTTACACGGTTGATGGAATGATTCAAGATATTTGAAACTCGTTGAAATAGAGTCTCTGTGGTGATGTAGAATGGTGATCTTGAAGAGTCAGGACCAATAAGTTCCACGCTAAATCCACGATTTTGATTCTCACTGAGAGATGCTTCACAAAAACAAAAAAATATAAGAAGAGACATA
>Ga0315913_1008426_pt1 | contig 12225 bp, 12 predicted proteins | sample MpolsnodulesMG_FD_207736 | JGI IMG/M metagenome (GOLD analysis project Ga0315913, IMG submission 207736) | Medicago polymorpha root nodule microbial communities from Los Angeles, California, United States - small nodules | ecosystem: Host-associated > Plants > Roots > Nodule | place: USA... | reverse complement strand
CTAAAAAGTTTAGCTTTAGGGTTTTGAGTCGTTTGTGTGTTCTACTCTTGTATCGTGTTGATGCAAGTTTAGTCCTGTTTTATTGTGAGCCTTTCTTGTATCAGTTTGATACATGTTAAGGACTGTGTGTTAAGTTGTAAACTCTTGTGTGCTACGCCAAAGTTGTTAAGCAAGTTTTTAGTTGTTTGTTTGAAGGTAACTTCATCATTTGTGTGTTTTAGTCTGATAATCACAAGGGTTGTGTTTGACTGTAGGATAGTGAGATGGAACCTCAAATCTAGGAGTTCCTAGGTTGAAATCAATACGGGTAGGTCCTAGGTCTTTAGTGTAAACAAGGAGTTTGCTGAGAGCTATAAAATAAGGACTACACTAGTGGATTTCCTTCCTTGCTTGGTAGCCCCTAGAGTAGGTGTGTTTGTCACCGAACTGGGTCAACAAACTTAGCGTGCTCTTTACTTTCTTGTCTTTTATTTTCCTGCGTTTTATTTGTTTATTTGCATGATGTTGGAACATTAACCGAAACATTCGCCTACTGTGTGTTTGACGTTGAAACATCGCATAAGACATCTTAAAACAAGTACGCTAGAATTTCAATTGGCATCAGAGTAGGCACCCAGCCTATTTTAGGGTGAGCTCCAGGGTAGTTTCATTCTAGCATTATGGACAAGGAAGGTGGATTTGTAAGTAGAGCCCCTCTGTTGGATGGCTCAAACTATGACTATTGGAAATCATATATGAGTGCATTTCTCAAATCTATTGACAACAAGACCAGGAAAGCAGTTCTGAAAGGTTGGGAACATCCTATGACAGTTGACAAAGATGGAAACAAGACAGCTGTTTTGAAACTATAAGAAGAATGGACCACTGCTGAGGATGAACTGGCTCTTGGAAATTCCAAAGCATTGAATGCATTATTCAATGGGGTAGACAAGAACATGTTCAGATTGATCAAACAATGTATAGTGGCTAAGGATACATGGGAGATTCTCAAAACTGCTCATGAAAGCACTTCTAAGGTAAAAAGTTCAAGACTTCAACTCCTTACCACCAAGTTCGAGAATCTAAAAATGCAAGAGGATGAGAACATTCAGGACTACTATATGAATGTCCTTGATATAGCTAACTCTTTTGACTCACTTGGAGAAAAATCGACTGATGAAAAACTTGTGAGGAAAATCCTCAGATCTCTTCCTAAAAGATTTGACATAAAGGTTACAGTTATAGAAGAGGCACAAGACATCTCTAGTATGAAGGTTGATGAACTTATAGGTTCACTTCAAAATTTTGAGTTGGTTGTTGACAACAGATCTGAAAAAAAAGGCAAAGGTTTTGCTTTTGTTTCAAATGCTGAGAATAATTAGTTGCAAGGAGATCTTCTGGGTGATGAAGACTTGTCAAAGAACCTTGTCATGCTTGGGAGACGATTTAACAGAATTCTGAAGCAAGTAAACATGAGACCTAGACCAAATGGGCAGAACATCAGATTCAACACTGATCTGCAAACTAACAATATGCATAATGATAGACCTGATGAAAAGAGAAATCAGTACAAGGGAGTACAATGTCATGAATGTGAAGGATATGGTCACATTAGAACAGAATGTGCTACTTTTCTTAAGAAACAAAAGAAAAGCTTAACTGTTTCTTGGTCAGATGATGATGAACATGAAGGAGATGGGGAGAGAGAATCTATCAAATAGGTTGTTGCTTTAACTAGTAGAGTCTTCTCTGATGGTGATTCATGCGATGAAGATTTGGCTTATGATGAACTAGCTAGTGATTACAAAAAACTGAGTGACAAAAATACTGACATCTGCAAGCAACTTGAGGAGCAGAAAAGTATCACCCACCAACTGGAGGAGGAAAGGAGTGGCCATCTAGCAAAAAAAATTGAACTCAATAATGAGGTAAATCTACTGAATTCTCAATTTATTCATGTTATGAAGCAAGTAAAAATGATGACCACTGGAACTGAGGTTCTGGATGAGATTTTGGAAGGGCAAATTAAAGGGAAACCAAATGGGATAAGATTCAGTTTTAAACATATAAACCAGAATCAACAAAACAGATCGTTTGCTCAGACATTAGTAGATTATGGGATGTTAAAATAGAAGAAACCTGTCAGGAATATCAAATTTGTAGCTTCCACTAGAACAAATGATCCTACTGATAGTAAACAAATGTTGCAACATCTTGAGGAACATCAAAGTTCTAAAGTAGATAAGGTATTTCTCTCTAGGATATGTCACCAATGTAGGAAAAAGGGACATATAAGACCTTTCTGCTAAAAGTTGTATGGATTTCCACAGCAACATCTACAAAAGACATAGAAGCCCGAAGTGATAAACACCAAGAAAGTGTGGAAACCAAAGGCTGACAATGTAGGATTAATGGCACACATCTCTCTAAGAACTATTTCTAGGGATGAATGGTATTTTGACAGTGAATGTTCTAGACATATGACTGAATTTAGAAATCTTCTTGATGTTGAGAAGTCTTGCATCAACAGCTACGTCACATTTGGTAATGGGAGAAAGGGTAAGATCCTAGGCATAGGAAATTTGATCAATGATGTATCACCAAAACTTGACAATGTTCTGTGGGTAAGAGGTCTAACCTCTAACTTGATTAGTATAAGTCAGCTATGTGAATAGGGGATGAATGTGAACTTCAGAAACTCAGAATGTCTGATAACTAATGAGAAAGGAAAAATTCTTATGAGAGGTGTTAAAACTAAGGAAAATTGCTACTTGTGGGTATCACAAAGAAAAAGTCAGACTAGTGAACAAACTGGAATGTTGAACACAACGTTGGAACATCGGATAACTCCTCAAAAACTTGATCTCCTACACATTGGTAGTGTGAATAGTGGGAAAAGTATCTCTAATAGTTGGTCATGTAAGAATAGTAGTCAATACTCTTGGCTTTGTGAGAAGCAATCAAGTGATATTGTTGACAGAGACTTGGAATTTAAGCAATGTGATGAATTAAGGGGTAAATTTGGAATTTATCTGCATAAGAAGATGGAGCAGTTAAAAAGGTCAAGTCGCGTGGTTCGACATTCATTATTGCACACTAATTTAGGTTTTTTGTCCCTAACACACCTAAAACTGCCAACAACATGCAATAACTCCTCTCCTATCATTGCTTTCTCTTTCGCTTCCTCCAAGTTCAAAAACATTCACCTTTTTGCCTCTCACTCATCTCAGCCGTCTTATTCCTTCATCTTCAGCAATCATCACCAACATCACCAAACCATCATGTCCAGCAAAACCTCCTCTCCTGCTCTCAAACGAACCATGGACTCTGAACTTCAAGAAACCAGCGTTTCTGTTCCTAAGATTATCAAACCAATCGCCGCGGTCCCTCCCAGCAAATCTAAAGGGAAAACCCCCACCAAATCTGGCTCAAAGAAAAAGAAGCCTGCTAAATCAAAAAGGGAACTACTAAAACTGCCTTAAGTATGACTGACATTTACGAAAAAGAAAACCCATTAATCTTTACTGTAGTCGAACCCAATGTTGGGGCTTCTGAGAAGGATCTCAAGATTACTGATGCTGAAGCAACCGTCAAGATTACTGCTGATGTTGCCTCTTCTGAGGTTGAAAAAGGTAACCCTAGTGCAACCCTAAAGTATGTTGTTTATGAATCTGATAGAAAACTAGGGTTAGAGGATTTAAATGATGTTATAGATAGTACAGAAAACATGAATGTTGATGATCCTAAACCTAAGGATGACTTTATTCAACCTTCTCCTGAAAAGACTGATGAACGCAAGGAAGTTGGACCGGGTGTTGAAACATCCTTGGGCCAACAAGAGAAACAGGGTAATGATGATGATATCATTAGTGAAGATGAATCTGGTCAGAAGAGTGGTTCTGATCAGGGAGTTCCTTTTAAACACACTGCAGAGAAATCTTGCCATGAGGAAAAGAAACAACTTGAAGGTGAACAGACTGAAGTTGAGTCTGATCTAGTGGAAGATGTGTCTGTTGAAAAGGATGAAGAAGATGTGGTGAACGTTGAGAATATTAACTCAGATGACATTCCACAAGCTAAGAGAGATGTTGAGAGTGTAGCCAATAGGCTAAGAAGTAACAAAGGAAAGGCAGTTCCCTCTAAGGTGGAAACCCCCAAAACTAAGACAGAGACTGTTGGTGTAGGTTCTAAGAAAGGTTGGAGTAAGGTGAAAGTAAAGTCTACTGCTGGTAGGACAAAGAAAAGGAAGGGTGTATCTACTAGTGAGTTAGAATATGATGTTGAGGAAGATGTTTCGAACATCATCCCATCTACCTCAAGAAAGTCTGTTGGAAAAAAGATTGTGCAGACTGTGGCAAATGTGCCTATTGACAAGGTTTCATTTCATCTGCCTGAGAATGCACAAAGGTGGAGATTTATTTATCATAGGAGGCTGGCGATGGAAAGAAAGCTAGGTAAGGAGGCTCCTGAAATTGAAATTGTGATGGAGTTTATTAAGGAAGCAGGTCTCATGAAGACAGTGTGCAATCTTGGTGATTGCTATGAAAAGTTGGTAAAGGAATTTCTAGTGAACAGCTCTGATGATTGTGAAGATCCCCTTAGCAGAGAGTTTCAAAAGGTGTTTGTAAGAGGAGAATGGGTCAACTTCTCTCCAAACATTATCAACAAATATCATGGTGTTGAAGAGATCGACATTCCTAAGCTGAAGGTAACTGACTGATAACTAAGTGTGTAAGGAGATCACTACAAACCAGGTCAAGGTGTGGCCCAAGAAGAAAAAGATTTCTTATGGTAAACTTTCTGTGAAGTATGATATTTTAAAAAGGATTGTTGATGTAAACTGGGTTCCTACCATCCATTCCTCTGATATTGCCACTGGGTTAGGTAAGTTTATATATGTTGTAGGGTCTAAATCTAAGATGGATTTTGGTGCCTACATTTTTGAACAAACTGTGAAGCATGCCAAAACTAATGCTATTAGATTTTCCTATAGCCTTTCCAACTTTATTGTGTAGCATTATTCTGGATCAGCATCCTAACATTAAAACTGCTAGTGATGTCCGGGAAAAGAGGGAACCCCTCTCACTTTGCACTCCAAATTGTTTAGTGTTGATCATGATCCAGACATTGTTGGAACATCTGAAGATGTACCTGCTGCAGGGATGATGACAAAACAGGAGATTGTGGCTGCTCTCAGGGACACTTGTGTTATGCTGGATGAAAGAAAAGCCAAGATTGAACTAATGATTCATTCTTTAGAGAGAGAGGATGCTGCAGCAGAGGATGAGCAAGAAGAAAGTGAAGAAGAAGATGCAGATGAAGCTGGCATTGGTAATGAGGACGAAGAAGAAGCTTCTGGTAGCAGTTCTAAGGCTGCTGAATGATTTTATTTTTTTTTGGATATTTTTTTTGTGGGCATAGCCCTGGATATTTTGTGCACCTAGTGTGCCTATTTTGGTCTGTAACCATATAATTATCTGCACTCTCTAGTTAATTTTTTATGCATGAAGACATTATGGTATTTTCTCTGGTTCTCTGATTTTTGCATGAAGTTTTCTTTTGGCATATTTTGTGGCTAAAAAGGGGGATAACTATATGCCTGTTTGTGCTATACTGCATTTATTTTGCATATGTGCATGCCTGTTTGTGTTATACTACATTTATTTTGCATATGTGTCTGTTTTTCTGTTGTTGCATTTATTTTGCAATTATTTTAGGATTGTGTAGATGTTTTCACTGATGTTGCAACATCTTGATGCTGTTATGAGAATTTGTTCTCAATATTTTGGGTTGTACATGTTCCCTGCTGATGTTCTATAGAATGTTGGAACATGTCTATACGACCTCATAAGGTCTGTATGTTTCATTCATATTCCCTGAAAAATTACTTGTCCAGGCCCTGAAGTATTCCTTTATCTATGCATTAGGAGTTTTTGGTTTTTCAAAATATCTTCCATATGCATGTGTTCAGGGGGAGTAGTGGAATATGTTTAGTAGTCACTCATGGGTTTCCTATTTTGAGGGGGAGTGATAATGTAATGTGTGCTTGAACTTGTTCAAGCTAATTGACAGGATGTGGAGTATGATGTGTTAAACATCTTCCTGTCAGTACTCTGTAAGTATGGGAAATTTATTTTTCCCTTACTATATGTGTGACAAGTACTTCTGCCTGATTTGGTGAAGGATGTTGGAACATCCAAACCTATGTGGGATTTTAGTTATCCTTGATCTGTTGATTGTAGCATAGGAATTTATTTTTCCTCTGCTCTTGTGAGAGTTTATTTCTCTCTGTTTTATTTTGTGGAAATTTAGTTTTCCTATCTATAGCATAGGAATTTATTTTCCTCTGCTCTTGTGAGACTATACTCGTATTTTATCCGTTGTTGCATGTCTCTTATATATATAATACCTTCTTATCTCTTAACTCTGATGGTTAAGACTATGATGCTTTCTTCTTCATGTTTGGTTAGTTCAAGCTATGAATGAAGACTGTGTAAGGTATTCTTTTGTTGTGTTTGCACACTTCTGAAACTCTTTTAGTGATACAGTCTTGCTACTCCTTCTTCTTGAATATGTGTTCGTGATGACTTGAGGAAGTGTATCTAAGGTATCTCTTTAGTATGTGTGTACTAACTGTTTTCTTCATAGGTGTGTGTTCATACTGATTGAAGAAATGGTTTTGTGTATCCCTCTATTTATTTGCACTTAGCCTTAATTTGTTTTAGCCAAAAATTCGCCAGAGGGGGAGATTGTTGGGTATTTGTATTGGCTGCATTATTGCTAAAACAAATATCCATGTTTGTGTTGTTGGATACAATATTCCAACATGGTTCAAGCATCTTCATAAGATGTTGGATACGATGTTCCAACATTCTGGCACAGTTCAGTGTGCCTTGTTTCATGCTTGTTTATGCGCACGCGTTATATTATTTAAGGAAACCATATTTCCTTATCTTACTGACCAAGTTACGCGCATATCTATACATAATCAGTTGTACTTTTATTCCCAAAGGAGCAATTATATTTTAGGGAATATTTGGATGTTATTGGAAGTTCCGAAAGATGTTCCTACTTCTTAGGACTTTCCTTATTTGTTACTGATTCGTGTTTTGCATATTAGCTGTACGATCTGCTTTTTTCTGAAGCCCAAACAGGTTAAATGGCCCATGTTGCTTCAGTATAAAAAGAAGACTTCAAGACCTAATTGAGTATTCAAGCCGTCATTCTAAAAAGTTTAGCTTTAGGGTTTTGAGTCGTTTATGTGTTCTACTCTTGTATCGTGTTGATGCAAGTTTAGTCCTGTTTTATTGTGAGCCTTTCTTGTATCAGTTTGATACATGTTAAGGACTGTGTCTTAAGTTGTAAACTCTTGTGTGCTACGCCAAAGTTGTTAAGCAAGGTTGTAGTTTTTGTTTGAAGGTAACTTCATCATTTGTGTGTTTTAGTCTGATAATCACAGGGGTTGTGATTGACTGTAGGATAGTGAGATGGGATCTCAAATCTAGGAGTTCCTAGGTTGAAATCAATACGGGTAGGTCCTAGGTCTTTAGTGTAAATATGGAGTTTGCTGAGAGCTATAGAATAAGGACTACGCTAGTGGATTTCCTTCCTGGCTTGGTAGCCCTAGAGTAGGTGAGTTTGTCACCGAACTGGGTCAACAAACTCATTGTGTTCTTTACTTTCTTGTCTTTTATTTTCCTGCGTTTTATTTGTTTATTTGCATGATGTTGGAACATTAACCGGAACATTCTCCTACTGTGTGTTTGACGTTGAAACATCACATAAAACATCTTAAAACAATTACACTAGAATTTCATTCATTATCAGGAAATAACTCTTATAGTAGTAGTTTCCTCAGCCCATTTGGGGTTGGCCTAGTGGTTGCTTGGGATCTTGGAGTTTGCTCCTCTCAAGGTCTCAGGTTTGATTCCCTCTAGTGGCAATTTCGGTGGGCAAGTCCATACAAAGCAGCTTTGATTTGGCTTTAAATGAGGCCCCCACAAATGGTCAGTGGGATTGGTCCCCTCGCATTAGTCGGTTTTAGACCGGATACCGAGTTTTCAAAAAAAATAGTAGTAGTTTCCTCTAAAAAAAAATTAGTTACAAAATGGTGAAATTTATTCTACACAAAAGTTATATGATTTAATCAGTTTGGGTACAACATAAATTACGATACCGGTGATTCTATCTCAAAATGTTTTGTAAAAAAAAGTGAATGAATGTAATGACCTAACTTTCTCATAAGACTAGTGTTTATATAGTCACTACACAAATGGGCTTAGTTTCTAGTTGTCTTAATGAGCTCAATATTCTTACCAACTAATTCACCAAAGTTACTACACACTTAAACTGACAAAATAACGAATAATTACCGTCTCTAAATAATTACTCCATCTCACTAGTAACTTAGTAAAAATAATTATTCCCACTTAAAACACTAAAAATAACCCTTGTAACAATATGACTAATTTACCCTTGCTCACCAAATGACCAAAATACCCCTAAGTCTAAAATGACTACAATACCCTTCCTTCTTAAGCCAAAATCCACTAATCCCAAATAAAATACACCTAGAGACAAATAATCACATACAAGCACATATAAACACACATAATAAATAAATAAAATAATTCTAGCGAAAAATGGGTTGTTACACTTTCCATTTTCAATTTTTGTTATCACTTGTTAAAGAAATGTTATATTGTTTTATGTATCTAAAGTTTCGTATTGTTTTATGTATCTAGAGTTTCGTATTGTTTTTCGTAGTACCAAAGAAAAAATTTCAAAACAAGAAATGGAATTATTACTTTCGTGATTAATAGTAAAGTTTATTTTTATTATCTGTTTTATGGATTAATCCAACAATTGACAATAGGGCATGAGAGATAGTGTGTGAGAACACATGGGGATCCAAATCCATTCTACTACGGATTCCGCCTAGATAGGGACTAGGACGCACGAGACAGTTTCGAAAAGATACAGTAGGGTTATTTTCATTTGTTTTCTTTAAATGGAGCAAAATAAACTATCAAACTTTTGAATAACCTAATTCAGTTTCATAAACAGCCCTAACATATTGTTTTTGCGTCCTCACTCCCATCCTCCTACATGCACTTTTTGTATTCTTTCTGCCTGATCAGTTTACTTTAAATGTCATTTTTACGATTAATGATAAGATTTGATTTACGAGTTAGAAAATAGTTCTTCTGATTCATGATTCGAAAACCTCGGCTACACCTATTTATTATTTAATGAATGGACAAAAGAAGATATGCATTTGTCATACCCCAAATTTTGACCAGTTAGAAATTTTTATTCGTTTTTTAAAGTCTTTATCCATATTTTAAAACAGCCAGAATCTTTGCTTTGTTTTTAGATAAGTTACGCGTTCTTTTATTCGTTTTTGAAGTATTTAAAGTTTTTTATTCGTATTGTCGATGGTTAAAATATTTTATCCGCTTCGTAAGCAGTTTAAATCCTATTTTGTTTCTTTCTTTAGATATTTAGAACTTTTGTTCGTATTCGTTCTTTATCAGTTTAAAAGTTGTGTATTCGTATTTTAAAACCCGAGTAGTTTTGTCGTCTCAGACGAAATTTCGGAAGAGAGGTATTTTAAAATACCTCATTTGGTTACCGAGAGGGACAATTTTATTTTTGTTCTATATTATTTTTTTACTATTGTTATTTTATCTCATTTTTATTGTTTTGTTTTAAATTTTAGTTTAATCCTTTTTTAAAAAAATGTCACTCACGTGACAAATTTCTTTCATTTCATTTTTTTTGTATTATTTATTTATTTAGTCATTAGTCTTTGAGAGTCCAAGTCCACATGTCATTTTCTCATTGGTCTTTGCTTTCCTCTTGCCCAAGTCTCAGCTACAGGGGTATTTAGGTCTTTGCCCTGCAGCAGAGAAACCTAGATATTTAAAGCTGTCATTAATGCACTGTAGCGAGTCAGAGAATGTCAGAGTCAGAAAAATCAGAAAAGTTACCAATCACATCAACAAACACATTTCACCTTTTCTCTCTCCAAAATTTTGGATCAAAACACCAAAATACCAAGAATTTTCTCAAGAACACTATGAACACATAAATTTTCCGGCAAGCTCAAAATCATACCAAATGAGTCTGATCTGTAACAACAACACAATCACAAGCTCGAATCCGAGCCAAAACCAACGTTAGTAAGCTCGAATCCGAGCCTACAACAACCAACCGCGAACATTTTTCAAGCTACAACAACACAAAGTTCATATTCGAACCAAAAGCAAGCTAGATCGAAGTTGTTTGGAAGTTTTCTGTCACACTTTCTCGTTTTCTCCGTTCTTAAACAGAGGTAGTCACCGTTTCCTTATAGATCCGTTAGTATCTTGTTTGTTTGCATGAAAAAATTTCGAAACTAAAAACTTAGATCTAGCTCGAATCCTTCACCCCTTTTTAAAAATGATGCCAATAACGTGTTGAAAGAAGGAGAAGAAGAGGTTTAACAAAAAAAATTTAAAAAAAAAATGGTTTAAGTTTTCCGACGCGGTGGCTCCGCCGCTGGAAATCGGTCGGCCGTCGCGTCGGAACTTCTTCCCACCTTCTTCTCCGATCGGCTGTGTTAAGAGAGAGGGGAGAGCTTCTCTCTCTAACTTGTGTTAAGAGAGAGAAGTGTTTTTGATTTATGATGTTTTTTTGTTGGTTCAGCTATTTATAGTGCTTTATTTTTGTAATTTCATGTGATATTCTTTTGTTGGTTCAGCTATTTATAGTGCTTTATTTTTGTTGGTTCAGCTATTTTTGAGATACAGTGTGTTTCTCTTGTTTTTTTAATATGTGCTTGTTTTCTTAAGCCGTCAGATCTAAAATCTGATGGTCACTGTGCTTCTGGTATTTATGTCCATTTTTTTGTGTGTTTTTAACCATTTGATTAATCTTGCGGCTGTGATGAATTTCTCTTTGATTAAATCTGAGCCTCCTGATTCATCGGACGGTCCAGATTTAATCTACCTGAGCCAAACCCATGACCCATATTCTTTGAACCGGTTCGACCCATCCAGGCCCAGTACTTCGAACCGACCCGTTTTTCTGCTTAAGCCCAAATATTTTCTACTGTTTTGTTAAATGCACCACTGTTTTAATTATTACACCATTTCCTCTTAAAAATTTATTTTCTCTTTATTGTCTTTCCTTTAAAAAGTATTTTTGCTTTGTATTAATTGTTTATTTTATTGTTTTTATTTGGTTATATTATTTTGCATTATATTTGTTCATCATCTCATGCATATTTATTTTTGTCATTTTATTTTGTTTTAGTGTGTATAATAGGTTTTGCTGTAATTTAATTTATGCATTTTTATGTCTTCTTGCCATTTATTTTTCCTTGGAGATTTAGTATGTATTTAGGGACTATGTAATACTCATACAGTAAAAGATGCACCGACACCACAATTTGTTTACCGCATTATGCCATAAACCATAATCGAGGACCGAAATGAATTAGAGACAAAATTAGGTAAATTATTGGACCTTAATTGTTTTCTTAAAATCAAACCATTAGTAATTTTAGGTTCAATTACTTGAGAATTTTCTTGGGATCAAACATCCTTTGTAAATTTCTCGCTTTTTATCACGATACGTCGTTACGTTTAGTTGCTTAGTTTACGTTTAATTTAGAAAAATCTTTTTACCAAAAAAAAAAAATCAAATATGTAAAACTCCAAAAATATTTTCTTAAAGAAACTTTGAATTAGTCCAAGTGCTTTTTCCTTTTATTTTCTTAATCAAATGTTTAATCAATTTAATATGCATATCGAGACTTGAGTTTCTTGTAATTAAAATTTGACCAACCTCATCTTATTTTCTCTCATGCCTTGAGGCCTCTTCCTCCTTCTCAAAACTATTTTCAAAAATTATAAAATTAACTTAACTCACAAAAACAATTTTTGAGAGTGAACTGCTTGATTTTGATCCCATTTCTTGTGGGTATGTAGGCAAAGGACCCAATCATTCCAAATCAAATAAAAATAACCACAACTTACTTCTTCTCCCTCCATTCTTTCACTTAGACGTTTAGGAAAATATTTCCAAGATAAGTAAAATAATTAGCACAAGATAATTTAGCTAAAAGGTTCCTACGGAGTACCGTAGTCGTGTAGGGTGTTGGAACAAGGGTGTTTCACAAGTCACCTATTGAGTTTTGACAATAACAAGGTATTAAAAATAATCAATTCGATATGCTAAACAATTTGTTCAAGTGTGCAG
>Ga0315913_1008421_pt1 | contig 12228 bp, 7 predicted proteins | sample MpolsnodulesMG_FD_207736 | JGI IMG/M metagenome (GOLD analysis project Ga0315913, IMG submission 207736) | Medicago polymorpha root nodule microbial communities from Los Angeles, California, United States - small nodules | ecosystem: Host-associated > Plants > Roots > Nodule | place: USA... | reverse complement strand
AGATTTCTTTGTAAATGATGCAACCAGTAGCTATGACATGAGAATATGTTAATATTAAGAATTTAGCAGATAATTGTGTTTTACCAAATCACACCCAGAATTTGTAAAGCATATATTTGTATGGCTAAGCATAACTGATGCATACCTCTTTAGCATGGCCATTGTTAGGGGCTATGAATTTGTTACCCTCACTAATAATGGTAGGATGCATGGTGCCACCAATGGCATACATTTCCCAGCGATTGTAGAAATTATTAAGCACATGGATAAAACCAAATCTACACCTTGGCATCCTTTGAATTAATCTCTTACCAAAGCGATTGAATGCAACCGTGATCTGCATTTTCTGATCACCGTCATAACTATCACTTGCACCAAACAACATTACCTAAATCACATACATACCAACAAACAAAAAAACCAAAACCTAAATCAGGTAATATTTTTCATTTCAAACCCATGAATGAAAAGTCTTATAAGCAAAAACATAAGTAACTATCGAATTAATTTCTAATTACCTCATTGTGATTTTCGAAATGACTATTGGAGATGGTAATCGCAGTGGATCCCATAATGGCATCAATGAGTCCATCTCTGCAGTTTCTCATGGAAACATGGTCAATCCAAATATGGCTTGAGCCAAATATTGAAATTCCATCACCATCACTAATAGTCCTTAGACCATAATGGTCCTCACTATCTCTAACAAGTCCACCACTTCCAACCATAATGTCATAAATTTTGATCCCATGGATGATCACATTCTCGATGAACTGGATAGTAATACCAGCACCATTAGCAATGGTAACATCAGCTCCTCGTCCATCAATGGTCTTGTTACCTGCCATTATGAGCTCCTGGCTGAGCCTAATCTTCATGCTACGAGCGAAGGTGATCCACAAAGGCCCATTTCTTGTAACTGCATGCCTAAGGGTACCAGGACGTGGATTCACCATGTCACTATCTGAGGGGTCAGTTACCACATAGATAGGACCGTCTTTTCCACCAGTAGTCTTCCTTCCAAAACCTTGCACACAATCTGCAAGCTTCTTGCGGTTGTTTGCCCAGTTAGGATCACACCTCCAACACCTATCAATGGGGTTTGTGGCCATGCATGAACTATTGCCCAACCCCACCAAATTCCTTCTTCCGTTATTGCCACCAATTATCATTCTGTTTGACAAACCAATAAATATTAAAATATGATAGACCACACTTATAATTAATTCTATGAGAGAAGCAAAGAAAAATGTAATATATAATAACTATTGAATAGTAATATAAGTGTCTGATTTGGATTGAGAAAATATTTCCTGTTTATTTTTGTTTTTCATTTGAAATTGCCAAATTGTTCTTTGTTGTCACCATGCATTAAGTTTTCAAAGTTTTCTGCAGGAAATATATTGAAAACAAGGATGTCTTTTTTTGTAATTAAAATAGAAACTAGAAATTAAAATGGAAATTATTTTCTCAAACTAAACAGGGTTTGAAGTTCCACCCATAAAATTGAACGTATAGGTAAATACGATAATTTACACAAGACTCACTCGCTAACGGTAGAAGACAGATTTCCGGAGACTGCATATGGGTCAGGAGTATAAGCTTTGTCGTTTGCCTTCGCAGCAATTGATGCTTTTTTCTGCCAATATGTAGTATTAAGCGTCGGTAATATCCTATCCCAGTATGCTTTGTCCTCTTTGACATTAGCATGCACTAATGTAGATATTGTTACCACCAAACATGTCAAAAGGAAGAGATGGTACAATTTTGCCATGAAAGTTCTTTGTCAAATGAAAAGAACCCTCTTCCCTCTGGCAATGAAAGGGGTAATCAAATATAATTAGTAGAACAATTGACATAATTTTATTCTTTATATTTGAAAAGTGATATGCAATATGAAATGCCAAATTAGGGTGAGTTGTTTTTGAAGAATAGAGGTTGGAATAACGTTTATTTCTGTCAATGAATATATTTAGGGTGATAATTTGTTATTATATTATCAGTTTACTAGTTTTCTATCAATAGAGAACACTACTGTCATATCCATCAAGGTAAAAAAAATGCCTTGCCCCAGATCTAAAAATTCAAATTGGAATGAAAAAAAAAGGAACAGTTGCATACAATAACATAGCAAGAGAAGACGAGAAGACTAAAATTGCTGACGACTGAATAGATGAAAATGTGACGCTGCAATTTTAAAAACTTAACACCATGGCAAAAATTTATCCAATGGTTATGATTTAACCCTCATTTCTCACAATAAAAATTCTTCCAATGGTTTTCTAGCAAAACCATATATATATATATATAATATTGCTTGCTTCTCTGGACAAGTGGAAGACCAATCATATAAACCATTCAATTTTATTATCCCATGCACAATAGAGGCAACATGATATAACTAGCAACTTAATCCAATCATTTTGCAATGATATATTCTGCTGCGTATAAACCTGAATTAGATATTTATGGTTTTGCCATGCATGGATCCCTTAGACCATCACATATATTAATTGTAACATACTAATTATATGAAGCATATCTATATTTTTTTCTTTCCTTTTTTTAGATAGGCACACAACATATATCTATCTAATTTACATGTGAGATTAAAGATCGTAGGTCTAAAACAATTTTTTGCGATTAGATAATGTGAAACACAAATTCATTGTGTCGGTAAGTCAAATTGATGCAATTGTGGATCTCGGTTGTCCGAAACAAATTGCTTGGTATTAAGTGATTTATATTCCAAGTTACATTGAAATTCAATTTGTTAGTTTAAATTTGAGTCATCCACTGCTGAAATCAGACAACTGCATGGGATTCAGATCCTTTTTCTGACAGTCGGGAATCTGATCCTATGGATATGTTAGTTAATATGATTTAGCTAGTCATTTTGAAGAGAAGAGAACACCTTAGAATTAGCAGACATCTTGGAATCTATAAGTGTGAAAATACGGGCTTGGCTTTTTACATGGTAAGTCATGTATGTCAATTATAATGGATGCAAAGCTATTGTCTAGCCGTTTTCTTTCAAAAGGAGCTATTATTAATTTCCTCTTGTCAAGTTGCAGCTTCTTCAATTATATAAACAAAGTTTTTGTTATGTGTTTCAAATGTTGTAGTTCCTGTGCTGAAATCATAATATACACAATTGCTAAATCGTTACCAGGTGCGTAGGGTGTAACAAAAAAGACCAGTATTCATTTCATTGCCTGAATAATCCCCTTACGAGCTCAAGTTCATCTATGATAAACAATTGAAAAATAATCGTGCACACGGACACTGTGAATTACTTACATGTTAATTTTGTGAAACATCTTGTATGCCAAATTATTTTTTATATAATTTCCATTTACAGTATAGTATATCTTCTGGCTCTCTGGAGAAAGAATTTCCATTTATCAATTTTTAAAGAATATGTGGATTGTGGAGAGGAGCAATTTTGTTATGATTTTTACAGATTCAAAGAATGTGTGGAATGTAGAATGAAACAAGTTTGTAATATCTTTACATGTTTACAACGTAACAATTTCTTTCATGTCAAACTGAGGAAAAACATACAAGAAAAAACTATTGCATTTTTCAAATTACACATCTTGTTTGCTCTCCTTTGCCAAAGCCATTTGTGCATCAATGATGATTGATTTCAGGAAGGGAATTTTGAAGACTAGCAAGGTTTCCCCACTATGCATCTAAGGCTGCCAGCATAACGAGTAAGCCTTCCCACATAAGTTCCGGGCCTAGATTTGATCATGTCCTTTCTTGAGAATGGTCTGTTTTTCAACTCAGGTCCACCTTGTCTGAAAAATGCTCCGTTCAGGTACACGTCGTTGATTGATCTCCATTGCCAGGATTTCCACACTGACTCGTCTACGTACTCCCTCTTTGTTATCTTCATCAACAGCAAAACAGAAAATTATGTGAGACTTAGTTTTCATGAATTTCAATTTATTCCTATGTTTTTGTTCAATCATGACAATTATAAGTACAATGAAAGACCAAAATAGTATTTTATATGGAATTACATAAGTACAATTATAACTGTTGCATACCTCTTTGGCATGGCCATTGTCAGGGGCAATGAATCGGTTACCCTCACTGATAATGGTAGGATGCATGCTGCCACCAATGGCATACATCTCCCAGTGAGTGTAGTCATTGTTGAGCACATGGATAAAACCAAATCTACACCTTGGCATCCTTTGGATTAATCTCTTACCAAAGTGGTTGAATGCAACTGTGATCTGCATTTTCTCATCACCGCCATAGCCATCACTTGCACCAAACAACATCACCTAAATCACATGCACACACAAAAAAAAACCAAAATCAAAATCAAAATCAAAATCAGGAAATATTTTTCATTTCAAACCCATGAATGAAATTTTTTATAAGCAAAAACATAATTAACTATCGAATTAATTACTAATTACCTCGTTGTGATCTGTGAAATGACTATTGGAGATGGTAATAGCAGTGGATCCCATAATGGCATCAACTAGTCCATCTCTACAGTTTCTCATGGAAACATGGTCAATCCAAATATTGCTAGAGCCAAAAATTGAAATTCCATCACCATCACTCATAGTCCTTTGACCAAAATGGTCCTGACCATCTCTAATAAGTCCACCACTTCCAACCACGATGTCAAAAATTTTGATTCCATGGATGATCACATTCTCGATGAACTGGATAGTAAAACCAGCACCACTAGCAATGGTAACATCAGCTCCTCGTCCATCAATGGTCTTGTGACTTGTCATTATGAGCTCTTGGTTGAGCCTAATGGTCATGCTACGAGCGAAGGTGATCCACAAAGGCCCATTTCTTGTAACCGCGTATCTAAGGGTACCGGGACGTGGATTTACCATGTCACTATCTGAGGGGTCGGTTACCACATAGATAGGACCGCCTTTTCCACCAGTAGTCTTCCTTCCGAAACCTTTCACACAATTTGCAAGCTTCTGGCGGTTGTTTGCCCAGTTAGGGTCACACCTCCAACACCTGTCAATGGGGTTTGTAGCCATGCATGGACCACGTGCTTTATGCCCGGCCAAATTCCTTCTTCCTTGGTTACCGCCAATTATCATTCTGTTTGTGAAACCAATAAATATTAAAATATGATAGATCACACTTATAATTAATTCTATGAGAGATACAAAGAAACATGTAACAATAATGTATGTGTCTGATCTGGATTGAGAATTTATTTCCTGTTTTTTTTTTTTTTCATTTGAAGTTGCCAAATTGTCTCTTTGTTGTCACTATGCATTACATATTTAAAGTTTTATGCAAGAAATATAGTGAAAGCAATGAGGTAGTTTTGCAATTAGAATAAAATATAGCAATTAAAATGGAAAATATTTTCTCAAATTAAACAGGGTTTGAAGCTCCTCCCATAAAATTGAACATGTTGTTAAGCATGGTAATTGGCACAAGACTCACTCGTTAACACTATGACTCAGGTTTCCAGAGACTGCATAGGGGTCAGGAGTATAAGCTTTGTCATTTTTCATTGCAGCAATTGAAGCTTTTTGCTGCCAATATGTAGTATTAAGCACCGGTGCTATCCTATCCCAGTATGCTTTGTCCTCTTTGACATTAGCATTTACTAATGTAGATATTGTTACCACCAAACATGTCAAAAGAAAGAGATGATACAATTTTTCCATGATGGATGGTTCTTTGTCAAATGAAAAGAACCCCCTTCCCTCTGGCAATGAAAGGTGTAATTAAATATGAGTACTACAACAATTGACATGATTTTATTCTTTATATATGGAAAGGGATATACAATGAATGGCCAAATTAGGGTGAGTTGTTTTTGCAGAATAGAGGTTGGAATAACGTTAATTTCTGCCAATGAATATATTTAGGGTGAAAATTTGTGATTATATTTTAAATTTAGTAGTTTTCTATCAATAGAGAACACTACTGTCATAAGCCATCAAAGGAAAAAAAGGGTTATTGGTAATTTTATTCTTTATATATTAATTGATTGCTTCTCCTTGACAAGTGGAAGACCAATCTCATATAAACCATTCAATTTTATTATCTCATGCAGAGTAGAGGCATGCATCTAGCAACCTAATTAGAGTTTATCTTTACCAGTAATTTTGCAATGATATATTCTGTTACATATAAACCTGAATTAGATATTTATGGTTTTGGCATGCATGGATCCCTTAAACCATCGCATATAATTATTGTAACATACTATTCATACAAAACATATCTATATTTCTCTTTTTTTTTCCCTTTTTCTTAGATAGGCACAAAACATATATTTATCTAATTTACATATGAGATTAAAGATAGTTGGTCAAAAACAATTTTGGAACATTTTTTTTTTTATGGAAGAATTATTTTGTTAATAACGGTGATACTGATGATCATTTTACAACTGTCCCATATGAAATTTGATTTTGCCCTTGAGGTTACAAACATAGACTCTTCGTAAAAATAGCGGATTATTGATAAACTAGTTTATAGCTTATAGCTAGCTGATGTCTGATGATTTAAGTTGATTTGATGACTGATGGTTGCTGATCAATGACCGATAAAATAATAAAAGTGTTTGGTAAAATTAGCGGTTCAACTAACTGATAAATGTAAAATTATATAAAAGAACATTTTTAATTCATAATATAATTTATATAAATTAATATTAATATATTAATTTTTTTGTTATTTCAATATATTAATTTAATGTCTTTTATATATTATTGCTAAATTAATATTTATTTTTTAAAATATTATTTTGATATTATTTTATTTCAACTTTTTTTTGACAAACATTTTATTTTTGTTTTTATACCTAGTAAAAATGAAACATAACATTTGACAAACAAAAAATATCATAAAAAAAAATAAAATCATAACGATGCTGAACGTAACTCTTTTAAAAATAGGAATTTGTAACATTTTTTTTTGTAAATCTCCTAAAAAAACTGAACGTAGCAATCCTCGGTAGCATAATTTAGTTGGTAGGGATAATGCATTGTTATATGCAGGAGTTGGGGTTCGATCCTCGAATATCTCATTTATTCATCTTATAAGGTGAATTCTAGCCAATAGACTACTTGACTAAAAAAAATTGAACATAGCAACACATTTTTTCGTAACATTTGTAACTCTTCATTTTTTTTAACTTGTAACTCTTCATTTATTACCAACCTTAAAATCTGAAGTTTTATTAAATATAACCTTTTTTTTTTCTTTCTTTTCTGAAAAGTAATTAAAGGGGGTGTATTGGATTAGAATTTTAAAGGACAATTTTTGTTTAAAAAAGTCTTGAGGATTTTAAAAGATTTTGCAGGATTTTAATGACTTTGATGATTTTAAAAGACAATCAAAATTTACAGTTTGGATTTCAATGAATTTAAATCATAAGATTTTAAAGGATTTGAAATGATTTTGTGGATTTCAAAAGATTTCAACAGATTTTATGAATTTTAAAGACTCATTGCAAAAATGATCATAACACACTCTCTTTTACTCTATTCTCAATACAAATTATTTTATTTATTTTACTTTATTTTTTTATGAGAGATAGAGAGGAGAGAGAGGGGGAAGAGAGAGTGAGAGAGAGAGAGAAGAGGATGGAATAGAGAGGGAGAGAAAGAAGGGAGGGGAGAGATAGTAAAATCTTAAAAAGGAAAAACAATCCTAAGAAATCTCATGTTTTCATGAAAGACTTTCTCATGATAAAATTGCAGTAGAAAATCTCACAAAATCCAACTTATTAAACAATCCTTGGAAATTTGAATGATTTTGAATACCACATGACTTTTTTTTAAGTGATGAAGAGTCTTGATTGAATACCACAAGACTTTTTTTAAATGACAAAGAATCTTGATTGAATATCATAAGACTTTTTTTAAGTTGCAAAGAGTCTTGATTGAATACCACAAGACTTTTTCAAAATAAAAAAGTCTTTTAAAATCTCTTGAAATCTTAATCCAATACACCCCATAAGTACTCGCTCGTTATTTTTCAAGTGTCATTTTGGAATAATAACGCCAAATTAAGCGAATGGATTTTGCACATATTTCTTCTATTATACCCACATTTTAAACTACCAATAATTTTTTTTTTTGCACACATTTTCTCTTTCCAATAAATTTATTGTATTATCTTTATCTCTTAACAAACAATTGTTAGTTACTCTCTCTCTTTCTCTAACAAATTAATTTTTTTTCACACACTTTACAATTATTAAACAATTATTAAGGTTTCAACTATGGTTTTAATCAATACTATATTCATCCTCGTGAGCTTAGCTAAGTTTAAGGATGAGAATAGGCCAAGCCGGTCTACAGGGGCCTGCGGCCTAGCCTACGATAGACCAGACTTTTTTCTTAAACAGAGAAGGTCCATGCTTTTTTAGAAGCCTATAGCTTAAAAGATCAGGTCACAGACCATTCAATAAATCTATTAGGCTTATTAGGCCGGCCTATTTAAGTAAATATGAATAATATTATTTATTATTATATTATATTTTGTACTTTGAATTAGAAAAAAATTTGTTAACTTTTTCAGTAATTTAAGCTTATTAAAGTCAAATTCCTTAAAAACTCATCTTGATTATCAAAAGAGAGTTTAATCTAATTGATATATTAGTTTGCTAATCTATTTAAACTTATATCACATTGCTTATTAAAAGATGTTCATATGAAATAGACCTTTAAACAGGCTAGCAGGCCGTATCAGGCTTTCAGAAGGCCAGACTCAGGCCTAAAAAGTAAGCTTATGATAGACCGCAAGGCAAGCTTAGGCCTTCAAAAAATTTGGCGGGCCAGGCTCAGGCCTTGCAAAGCTTAGCCTATTCCCAGCCCTATCTAAGTTGATAGGGATAATGCATAATATATGTAAGGTCTGGGGTACGAATCCCGAACACCATAAAAAAAATCAATACTATATTCACACTATATGACATATATTTGAATGTTGAAGATAACAAAAAAAATTTATTTGTTATAAAAAGCAAACAAACTTTGTTTAAAAAAAAGCTTTCGTTATCCCAATAGATATCAGTAATTAGTTTTATTAAAAAAGAAAAGAGTAATTGAGAAGGGGTATAACTGACAATTCATACCCTTAAAATACAAAAACGACAGTTAAATAGAAACGTTAAATACGTAGTCCAACGACACTTAAAAAGGAACGTAGCGAGGTATGAAGCCCCAATACCTGACATGATACAGATACGATAAAGATAGGGATGAGAATAAGCCAGACCGACCTACAGGGCCTACTACCTAGCCTACGACAGGCCAGACCAGGCCAGACTTTTTTCTTAAATAGAGAAGGCCTAGGCTTTTTTTTAAAGTTTATTTAGCTTAAAAGGCCAGGCCACAAGCCTCTCAAAAAGCCTCATAAGTCTATTAGGCCGGCCTATTTAAGTAATATGAATAATATTATTTATTATTATATTATATTTTGTACTTTGAATTAAAATATAAATATGTAAATTTTTTCAATAATTTAAGCTTTATTAGTATACATTAATTTTTTGCATATATAAATGTATTATTATAAACTAGAATAGAATTATAATACAATATATAGTCTAATTCCCTAAAACCTCGTGTTGATTATCAAAAGAGAGTTTAATCTAATTGAACTATTAGTTCGCTAGTCCATTTAAACTTAGATCACATTGCTTATTTAAAGATGTTCATAAGATATAAGTTTTTAAACTGGCTAGTAGGCCGTATCAGACTTTCAGAAGGCCAGGCTTAGGCTTTAAAAAAATATGGCAGGCCAGGCTTAGGCCTTGCAAAGCCTAGCTCGGCCTAGCCTATTCCCATCCCTAGATACAACTATACGAGAAATTTTCTTCAAAATTTCTGATACGATACGGCCTCGATACGTTATTAAAAAATAAAATTTAAAATTAATAGTATAAGTGCACAATGTATAAGCATAACTAAAAATGATAATAAACAAACATTCGTATTAATCAAAATGACCAAAACAAGTGACAATTACATATATTTTCCACAAAAATTAGATAGAATATAGCTAACTATCATTAGTACCATCCAAAGAGAACATTATAAGTACAATAAAAAAAGAACACCATTGTCTAATGTTGACTACTTAATAGTTAACACTAATTGAGATCGAAAACAAACAATTTAATTTTTTTTTTCCCAATTAGAGAGAATGACAGAAGAAACTTAACGTTAGAGAGAATAGAAACGGAATAGAACCCAATCGGTCGTAATGGTTAGAAGATGGAATATCTATTGTTATGTGGTGACGAGAAACCCTATTTTTAGAAGAGACAATATGTTTTTGATAGCGCTGCTAGTCTTTATGTAGTTTTATTTCTTATTTTTTTATTTTTTATGAAAATATGTAAGACATAAGTATTGGTGTCAGAGTATAAGTTAGCCGTATCGGAGCATAATGTAGCCGTATCTGATACGTATCGATAATTTTTTTCAAAAAAACAAATATTAATTGCCCGATATACATCTCTCATACGTGTATCAAAACATATCGATATTGGATACGCGTCAGACACGATTCTTCATCATTTTTGGAGTATGCTTCACGGGTAGGGAGTATTGTAAAGGGTAAAAATGGACTTTGAATAAAATAGTAAGGGTAGAAGTGAAAGAAAAAACAATAAACTATAAGTTATAAGATCAAACGCTACTTAAAAAAGTATAAAAAATAAGCTAATAAAAAAAGGGAGCTTCTACGGCGCAGTCAGAAAACTGACTTTTTTGAAAAAATTAATTTTGATTTTAATGTTTGATTCATTTTTAAATTGTTGATTACTGATTAATGATCAATAGTAATTCATCTAGTAATGCTTGCAACATCTTGGACTTACAGATACTATTTTATCGTTGGTATCTTTAACATGCAAACAGATTTGATGATATTATGCGATAGTCTTAAGTGTTACACTTTGTGAGGTGTTACACTTAAAACAAGGTAGGATAAAATTAGATTAAGTGTAGTCTTGTTAATTTGATGAATTGATGATATTATGAGGACTGAACTTTTGATGCCACTGTACAAACAATGGAGTGTTACTCACTACACTTTTAATGTTAGTGTTAACTTCATCAGAAAAGTCATTTTCACGACTTCACCATAGAATTTTTCATAAAATAAACTATAAAAGATAGTTACCAAACATGTTATTTTATCATACAAGCTACATAAACCATAAACTAGCTTGCGTGCCTTATCAAACTTACCCCCTTAAGCTCTTATCATTAAATTTTAGCATTGAATACTTTTTAATAAAAATTATAATGTTTTTTATATTATTTATTATTATTATTATAACTATCGATTAGACGGCAAGGTAATGCATATAAATTAGGTTTTTTTTTTATTTATAAAAAAAAATTTCGTGTTTTTTTCCACATATAATTCACTTTTTATGCTTATAAGAAACTTTGAGAAAATATCGATAACTATAAGTATTTTATGGGAAGAACCACACAAAAAATAAATAAGGAATATGGTAGATTGACAAAATAACAAATAGCCATTAAAACTCATACAAGGCCGGAGTTGGAATATCATAATGTCCGACTTAACAATTTTAACATTTTTGCCGTTGAACTGTAACTTACTCCCTCTGTTCCATAATACATGACATTGCTGACCCTATTACGCATACCAATGCATAATTTTGAGCTTAAATATCTTCAGTAATATATTATAAAAAATTATGAAAATTTGATATTTTGAAAATACTCATCGAAACGAATCTAACGACATCTTATATGATATTATTTATCTTTGTATATTAATACAAAAATATGATCGAAGTAAGTTAGGTTAAAATTACACATTTTCAAATGAGTCATCTATTGCATAACGGAGGGAGTAAATTTTATGAGTTATGTTAATCAGTGCCCTTAAGGCACTAGTTAAGGAAATCAAATATAGTAAGTTTGCATTAAATTTAACAATTTTTTAACTTTTAAAAAGTCAAATCAATCAATTTTCACTATTTCTCAATACAATATTTCTAAATTTATTCTTTTAATCAATGCCCCAATAGCACTCTTTAATATTTCCCAAGTTTTATACTTAAAAAAGATAGGGATTGTTTGCTGCAAAAATAGTGTGACGCTAATGTTGTATATATAGCCGAAGTATTTGAAATTCCAATTCCGAAGAAGAAAAAAAAGCATTGCGTTGCGTAGGTGCTGTAACACAACATTCTCTCCCGCCATGACAATGAAC
>Ga0315913_1008420_pt1 | contig 12229 bp, 7 predicted proteins | sample MpolsnodulesMG_FD_207736 | JGI IMG/M metagenome (GOLD analysis project Ga0315913, IMG submission 207736) | Medicago polymorpha root nodule microbial communities from Los Angeles, California, United States - small nodules | ecosystem: Host-associated > Plants > Roots > Nodule | place: USA... | reverse complement strand
TGCTTTTAATGGCATTCATTCATCTTTTCATCTATTTTTCGTACAAAAAGCTTTGACAAATGTGTAGGGTAGATTATTATAGAAGGACACGGTGATTACACGCTGAGTGCTGACACACTCCAATGAATTTTTTCGCAAAATACCATCCTTTTCAAATTACAGCTGACGAACAATGAGAAAATACCTTCCGTTGAAAGTGCTCTAAAATCGTCCCAAAGGTAGGACCACAGACAAATTATGTCTCCAAAAGCATAGTAATTTTACTCAATAAAAAAACTTTATATCCTACCATTTTTTAAATTCGAATTAATAAAATTTTATCTAAAATTAATATTGTCTTAACAAAAATTAAATTGATTAATTTTATTATTCATCAAAGAAAATATTAAACAAAACTGATTCCAGGGTTTTAAGGAGTTTGAGAGTTAAAAGTTCAAGGTTCAAGTAGCACGGACAAAACTAACATGACAATCATCATATTAACATTTGTCATTAAAAAAAATTGATTCTAGTAATTTAATAAATAAATTTGTATTCTAAAATATTTGAAAAATAATTTTTAAACAAAGATTTAGTAATTTCACTAGAATATTTTTTGGCCTTTAGAACTGCTTCATCTTAAAATTAATTTTAGGCTTCAATATGCGTTTGATCCGTGAGATTCAAAAATCGTAGTTGACAAAGTTGTTTAAAGTTCACACTAACATGAACACAAACACTTGACATAGATCGACACGTTAATATTAAAAATATTTTTTAAAAATGAATGAGTTGAATGTAATCACATATATCAATATCATATATTGATTTGATACATGTTGAACATCAAACGCATTTTATGTCGGTTCTACTGAGTGAATAAGAACCATTTACAAAACACTTATATAAAAAAATGGTTGAAGTGGTAATTAGGGGAAGGGGAGACCAAGGCATGTGAGTGCAGTGTCTACGAGCTTTCATACTACGAAACGTCCCTTTTTTAAGTATTGTCTAGTCATGTCTCCCTCCAACTCTCTTATTAAATCCATCTCTATAGGTCCATTCCTATCTTCTCTTGCCAAACTCTTCTTCTTATACTTCCATATGCCATGCGTTAATTGACTTCAATTCGGAAACGACATTACATAACGTCTAGACCTTTTTATGCTTATCCTTTTACACTATTATTAGTTAGAGTATGAGTGATATAGATCATCACCAAGTGCCACAATAGTTTGAAAGAATTTAAATTCTGGAAGGTACAATTGGTGATTGATTAAATGACAGTGAATAATAGGGTGGAAATTTAAGAAATACAGTACATCAAGAGTTGGATGAATGTATTTTAACTCGTGCATGGATTAGTCCATTATCTTAAATTTAAATTAAAGAAACATGAAGAAGCAATTAACGTTATTAACTTGCATTCTTAAATAAAAGTCATTTTCCCCTCTTATAAATGGAGGGACTTTGTGAAGAGATAAAGTAATCGTCAATTATGTCATAGAGAGGACAACATGCAAGTGATAATTTGCAATGAGATGAATGTGTTTATCATTCCTTATAACTCTTACGGTGCGTTTGTGTTAAAAAAAAAAGGATTAAACATGACAACATCAATTAAATTGTGTTTAATTTTAAAACTGTTTCTACGACTTAACAAATTAGAGGGCAAAGGACTGCACAAAAACTAAAAATTTTGTCCCTCACTAAACTACAACACAACTTTTTTCAGAAGTACAAGTTGTCTAAAATATCAACGTGACATTTTATCCCCCAAGCATTTTACGAGACAAAGTTGCTTAATACCTTAAAAGTTTGCCATGTGTTGTTCTGCCTTGCACTATTCTATCTAATAGTAACCTTTTACCATATCAAACGCACTCTTAGATAGCTAAACTGGTAAAATGTTTGTGTTAGCTATTGTCTTCTCTATAGTATAGTATACTCATGCGTTTCATCAAAGATTCTTGATGTATAGATAAATTCGAACGAGTAACTAACGTCAGTAACTTATTAACTAATGGAATAACGTTAAAAACAAACTAAAAGTACTAATTCAGTAATCTCTATTATTCACCTACCCAAGCTGTTAGGTGATATTACCACAATCAGATTGAACTACAAGAAATTGAAGCAATTAATGCGAATAAATCCTAAAAATAGCATGAGGAACTGCTAAAATATCAATAGAAAAATGGCTAGACAGAGTAATAAGTAATCACTTGACCAATCTTACTCGAAATCGTTTACAGCCGTACTCTTTGTCCTAGCATATAATACAAGCACTTTTTGGGGTCCATCTATCCAAAAGGTAATCTCTGAACACTGATATTTTGACATCGAAAATTGACGATGTATAAAATACATCGTGATTAAGTGTTGGTTTTATTTGAGAGAACAAAAAAGTACCAAATACCACGTCGGCTGTCGGTTTAAGATGTCCAAAAAGCGTTTCTATAAGTATTTAATGTCGCAGCCCCCACCCACAACAAAACACCTTTAAAGGGGTCATGTGTTGGATGTCCTACGTTGAGCAAGTGTTCCTTAGTAGTCCCTCTCACTCAGTCTTCAGGTCATATATACATCAGCATACTGCAAACAAAAATGTCTCAATTTTGAATCCAATAACTGGGAAGATGAGTCATTCATGAGCTGCAGCTACTGTTAGTGTTGGACTAAAAATGCAACTCTAGATATTTAGCTTTGGTCCACCTGTCAACAGATATATCTACTCCACTCCAGCTGCCTCAGATATTTATGAGCTCAAATATTGAAAGTCAAGAGAATTCATTAGAACTAGTCAACATTATGCCTGCCTGAGCTACTCAATTATCTCTATCTACAGCACAGTTGATCAAAGTTACTAACAGAAATATAGATACATCTGAAATGTGAACTTATCAGGGTCAAAAACACTACTCTTCATTGTTTCAAGGTTACCGTTGTTAGAGTTCATCGAGCAGTTGTTTCTTGACTAACATGATGGTTGGATGTTGAAAAGTAAAAGTAAAAACATCCAGGGTCGCCAAGGGCTTGGAGACATTAAAAATTGAAAAGTACTGTAAGTGTGAAAATTTAAGACAATAAAAACTCCTTTAGAAAAAGTGACTAATAATGAATATTTCTTGCACAATTAAAAATTGTTGGATCTATCACGTGCAGATATACAACATGACCTTAAGAAATGAAAATTACTATGTGTGAAAATTGAAGACATTAAAAATTCCTTTAGAACAAGTGAACTAGTGTTCAACAGCTCTCCTCTCTCATGGCCTGACACATGGCTTTAAAAAAACTGGAAAATTGTCACTCCTATCCAGCATACCGTATGCTATTTGCTGGGTATCAACCCTTTAAAAGAAAACATCAAAACACTAGTATACCTATCATTTCTGTCTAAAGATACAATCCTAACTATGTACACCAAACCTAACTGTCATATATCGTTGCATAGGTTAATAACAATCTGACCTCTTCTGCCAAAACACTGCCCAGCCACGAAACATATCTGCAGAACCGCATCATTGCTCTTGAAGGCAACTTGCTCTTGTGGGAGAGCTGTGCCTATAAACAGAGAAGACTATAGAAAAAAAGTGGTATAAATGCGTTGTCAAGTTGCGCCGTGTAGGCCTCCAACAAACCACTTACAGTCACAGCTAGAAAGAGAGAGAACCAATGCTGCAAAAAGTTATTAAGAAAGGTATCAAAGAAGAACTCAGTAATCTAAGGAACAGACATTCTAGAGTACTGGCAGGCTTATCCATTTCATTTTATCAACGGTAAATGGCAATTTTTCGTTCTTTCCCCCTTATTAAATGGGACGCTAAAGATGAAACTGCATCTTACTGTCCTTGGAATATACAACTTGGCAGTATGCTATAGGCTTAATTTTTCCATTCCTTTCTCTCCCCTCTGAGGAAGGGATATAGGAGAGATTGAAATAAATAGCACATATGAAAAAAGATGAGGGTTGGAGAAAAAGAGTGCAAGTACTTCCTTATGACTCAATACATGGAACCTAAAGTCTGACCTAACTCCTCATGCAGCAGATGGCTTGTATGCATGAATCTAGGTGGGCAGTGCTTGTCTATTACATTCTAAACTTATTGGTTTAAAGGAAAAATTGTTTGATTTCAACAGTAACAAAAATAACTGTATAAATCTTTGGTGCTAATATGAAACAGAGCTATGTGGAACCAGAATAACGTGGGACTTGTTTATACATAGAGTGGCAGAAGACCTGAACTAAGATATCGAGTTCCTTTGATACCAACACCAAATATCAACTTTATTACTAGAGTTTGGTAACACCCACAATTAACCAAGAGAGAGAGAGAGAGAGGACCTGAGTGAAAATGTATCCAGTTGATGCTACGAGTGGAAGGAGTAAAGAGCAAGCAGCTAGTACAGACGTTATACCAGCTGCAGTACCTTCAACTGTTTTCTCTGGCAAAGAGAGAAAGCTACATTAACATGATGCAATAGACAACACTGATAAAAATCATTAATAACGAAAATACTTACTGCCAGTTTTGCTCCACCTCAAAACACCATACTTGTGCCCAACCATTGATGCCTAAACAAAAAAATTGAAACTCAATTACTATCAACTACCAAGATACGCAACCATTAAAAGAACAACTCCTTTTAACATTTCTGGATTGAAAAATCTATAATAAAAACATGTTTTTAATGCTTTTCTTTAGTCTCTGACTTCACCACCTCAGACAAAATGGTAATATGGTATCCACACATCCTCACTTCTCAATGTAGCCCTGTTAGAAATTAATCAACTTACGTCTACATGGGAACTGTTTAGAGTTAAAGAAAATAGTCCAATTTCTCGCAAAAAGTTTTCATACATTATTAGTATTCATGAAAAATCATATATTGATTCCCCAAAGTGGGAGTAAATTACTTTCACCAAAATTGCCACATCATAGATTGATTTAGGTTCCTGCATATACGGTTCAAACATTGTTGACTGTTCCAAAATAGTTACAACTACACACTGCATTTAACCTTGTGCACTAATACAATTCATCTGTTTCCTTTTTAGTAGAAGAAAAAATCCATCAGTTGGTTAATTGAAATGGCCCCGAAGTTCAGCAGTTGTATACAGTACAGCCCCCTCTAGAGAGAGAGAGAGATAGAGAGAGGACTTACCATTGTATCTCCAATTCCTAGGCTCAAAATTCCCGCAAAAGGGGCAAGAGGTCGATCGTTGTACCCAGAAGACATCCAAATAGGGAGAGCACATCCAAGCAAGAGTGAGAAGTGGCTGAGCATAAGGACATTTTGTCATGAAAGAGAACTAAATGAAGCTGTGTATCATAAACACTGCTTCATAATATGGGGTATATTGAAAACTGAAAAGAGCATAATACCTGACAATGAGAAGATCAGAGTCACGGTGATCGGTGAATGCATTCATAAATTGATTTATTGGTTGCCCGAAGGGCCAGATTCTCCATACCTAAGTAAGACAATGTCAACAAAAAAGCAACCAGGAAAACTTTGTATACTAATCAGCCTGCTCAGAATCATTTGAACTCGTGGGCAGTAATATTAGAAATTTTAGCTTTTGGGTAATAAAAAGAAGACAATGACTCAGCTTATGAAGTTCATTTTCAACAAGTCATAACTGGGCAAAAAGTATATGCAGTATGCATCAGCATCCAAAGGTTGCAATAAGAAAAGGGACTGTACTGTAGTATTCTATTGATGACATTGAACAACGCTATTATTGGGTTTAAATGATCACATTCAAATAATCATAATTTTAAAATGATTCAACAAATTTTCATGAAATCAGAAATCTAATTTAACGACATATCTCTGGAAATTGTTCCAGCAGATTGCAATGTCTCCCAATTACATGCTTTATACCTCCTATCCTTTTGCTATCAATACATTAATACATGGACTACTGTAAATACATCTCACAGGACCCACTCAAATTAACTGTTCTTGGCCGCATAAATATAAATGCATAATAACATGGTAGATCATTTCTTTCATAGCATTTTTTCAAACTGAAGTATATTGAATTTAAACATTGATTGTTTATGGATTGTTATTGATAAAATCAACAATAAACAATGAAACACAAAACAACCTTTTTAAAGTATGATTTCATCAATATTAAGCTGAATGCATTCCAAGATACTTACTCGAATAATTTCTAATATTAAGAAAACCGCCAACGCTGCACCAAAAGCTAGATCGAGAAATTTTGGCTGAAAGCAATAAAAAAGTGAGCATTTTGGCCGACATACATTAGCATAATTGATCAATATAAAACATACCAACTCAAGTAATCTCCTCTCTATAATGCCAGGGTCAAGGAAAAAATGTTTATGTCTTTGTACACATCATATGGCTCAATTATTTCTTTTGCTTTTGTATTACTTAACCATACAATGAAAACTAACTTTTAAATAGCGTTCAATAAAAAATATATTAATGAATCAGTTATCACATGAGTTGTATGTGTCAATTATTAGATACAATACAACAATCTATAATTTGTATAAACCATATAAAAAAATCCCAATTATTTATTTTTAATTGCAAAAAGTAAAAAGTATACAATAATTTTAAAAATAAAATTAGGATTTTTTAAAATATTATAAGAAAAATAATGACAAATTAGAGATTGTCATATGCATCAATCAACAAGTACAAGGCTTGTGATGAATAATTTTTTATTTAGTACTCACAAGTTTCAGAAATTTGAACTAAATGGCCTTTCATCAAGATTCAAAAGTTAATGGTGGCTATACAAAATGAGGTAAAGTCTAGGGAGTGTTCATACATTTTTTACCTGCTTTCAATTATAGTAAATACGGCACTGGAATTTAATGAAAAAGACAATGGAAAATAGGTACACAGTGGCACAATCCACTCAACACCACTAAATAGCAAACAACCATTTAGTCTCCTAAATTACCTGGAAGATAAGGGCAGGCGAAAACATCAAGACAGCTATCAGATGGTAGTATTTCCGCAAAAGAATCCTCTCAATCTTACTGTTCTTAGAGATCTTGTAGAATCGCAAAACAGAAATAGAAATTATACACATCCAATAGATACATAACGACAGTCTCTTGGAAGGCTCTGAGAAAACAAAGGAAAGCACCCTGCAATGAGATGTTTAAAAAAATAAAAAAAAAAATATAGTTATCTAACAAAACAGTATAATGATAAAGTATAAAACAATGGTTTTACGCTTACAAAAATATATTTGAACATGAGACTATCATCATGGCTGTAATTGGTATTTTAACAAGCCCACTAGACTTGGCTTAACAACTGAACTATCTGAATAAGACACAGTTTCTTCTATTGCTATTTCTCTCCATAAAATATAGATCCATGATACGGATAAAACTCATGTGTGTGCGGTCAACATAAAAAGCCACATTATTGGCTTCTATAGTTTGTAAAAAACGAACCGTGTTTGGAGAATTATATTCTGACTTAAGATTCTCACATTACCATCTTTATAAGAGAAGTCTATATTAGCTGGAAATGCACATGCTTGAATAAGTTAAATCTAAATAGGTATGTGAATACAGTGTAACCAGATGCTACAATGAACATGCCACAGTTTCTAGTGGAATTAACAACTTATGTTGCCTTATCATATAAGATGTATGTAACAGAGCTGCCAGCAGGAAATACATTGAATCCTGCTCGATTCATTCATAGTCAAAAAATTACTTTCCAAGCATCCTGTTATTACCACTTCCATACCAGAAAAAGGGATGCATATCAAACTTCTGTACAAACTGCATCCATGATGGTACAACCACGATGAGGACGAATCCAAGGGAAGCAATAAATATAAGGGATCTCCCAATCTCATAGTATTTTCTTTGCTCAGAATAAGTTGTATTTATAAAGCACTCCCATATTTGGAGAGTATACTTCAAAGCTATTGGATATAGCAGAAGACCAAGCACAATCCCCTGCAGAAGCAGCAGATAATTTTAGCTGATCTAGTTACACCAGTAACAGAAAAATCATAACCTAAGGACCAATACCTGAATTATAATGTTTATCTCACTTCGCTTTATTTCATCTGCAGTAATCAACTCTGATGACACCAATAGTCCACATAGCTGTTTAAACATTGTAATCACCAATAACATATATGTATACTATTTATCAAGAAAAAAATTGTGTTAAAAACCACTAACCTTTTTTATAGTAAGCAACAGCATATCACCAAAATAGAGAACGATACCAGCAGTCACCAAAAATGCTTCCCCTGGAATCAAGGAAACCGTGATAAATAAAAGAGCTGACAAATTAAACATCCCTAATCAACCATGTAATTTTTCTAAGATATAATCATCTAGTGGCAGTAATGTATGATCCATGTTTCAGATAAGGGTAAAAAATTAATCCAGCTACTGACGAAAGGACAACAAAACAAAACTCAACGAACAATTTGAAGAAACCTTGTTTATAAATAATGATGTTTTTGTTGGATTGGGTCTTCCTCATTGGTGGTGCTATAAAGCCCACACCAATGCAAGGATCCAAGGAAGGGCTTAATGTATTGTAGGCAGCCTTTAACAGAGAATACGGTCAATAATTTTAAAATTAAAAAAGAGGGAAAGAGCGGGGAAAATAGGAGAAAGTGTGATATGATAGAAGAGACAGAAAAGGTTGTTCAAAAACTTGGCCACCATTTCCTTCAGTGAATTTCTGTTGATGATCTTGCTTGAAATTGTGGGCTTTACATCTGCATGGCTGGATTTTCAGTGAACTTCCGTTGTTCAAATATGCTATTGCATGTTGATGCTTACATACTCACTCTTTCTGAACAGATTTGCTGATTTTAATTGATATGTCAGGACTACATGAAGCAGGTTAAGTAAAATAAGAAGTACGCTTGCCTTACATGGTAATTGACCAGTTCCTAACACAAAGTTTCCGCTTGTTACTTGAAACTTGAAATCACACAAAAAAAGTATTTATACTCAATTTCTTTAACTTGTAGTGCCATATCAGTTGTGAAGATAGTAAAATCCGAAACACACAGAAGAATAACCGGTGTATAAGAAAGACATACCAATGGAAGCACAAGACGGAAAAGTTCTCATGAAATGCTGAATTAGTTTGACAGATGCCAATCCATGAAAAAAGACCCATGAAAGCTTCAGTGCAGGGTGCAAGCCTAAGAAGAAAGAAGCAATAACAGTTTAATCAGAACACATATTCCTCAACTATTGGCCTGTTTGGATTAGCTTATTTGAGCTTATCTATTGACACAAGCACCTGTGAGACTTTTAATCTCTAGATCTTTGTTATAGTTTTTCTAGGTCTATCTCTACCTCCAGTGATCTAACTATCCTCCATTTGATCTACTTCCCTTACTACGACATAGCATGCATCTACAGGTCTTCTCTCTGCATGCACAAACCACCTAACTCTAGTTTCCACCATTTTTTCTACTATAAGTGCTAACCCAACTCTCTCTCTAATGTTGTCATTTCTAATCTTATCTTGTCTAGTCTTACAACACATCTAGTGCAACATCCTCATCTTCACTACAAAAACAATTTGACTTTATTTTATCTTTTGTTATGGAAATAGCTTATAATAAGGTCTTATATATCATAACTCTTATGCTATAAGCTGCAAATTAAGCTGTTTATCCAAACAGGGGCTATATATAACATAAGCATATGATTCAACAATACAGAAAACAATCCAAAAACAAAACTTACCAATTTGAGACGTAGTCAAAAGCGCGGCAACACAAAGCACAACTTGAAACAAAACGAAAGACAGACTTAACCTTACACCCCAATGAGAATGGCTTATAGTGAAAGCAAGGAATAAAAGCACACTGAAGACGCTAGCAGATGTTGCCCAGTATTGCAATGTCAAATATTCAATCTCTACACATTCAAATTTCACACATATTACAAAATCGAAATTCATAATCCTAAATATGAAAGAAAAAGAAAAAAAAAACTAAAAATGGAAGCAACATGCATCAATCAAAATCAAAGGGAATTGCAATAAACCTTGAGGTTGAAGTTGTTGAAGCGAGAATCCACGTGAAGATTGAATCAATTTGGAGAGAATGAGAGAAGGAAGAGTGATTGCACCGAGTAGAATTCCAGAGGAAGCACCAGGTCTGAAATGAATTGATATCAATTAACCGATGAATGAATCGAAAGAGAGAGATAGAGAAGTAGAATATACCTGGTGCGGAGAGAGAAAGGAGAAACGGAGGAATCGACGGAGATCTCGAGGAAGAAGGAGGCGATGGCGAGGAGAGAGAGGGAAACGCCGTGGGAGAGAAGAGAGAGAGGAAGAGAGTAGAGGATTGTAGAAATGAAGAAGAGAACGATGAGTCTCTCGCCGTTGAAAAACGACGTCGTCATGGAAAACGTTATAAACCAGAATTGGGTTTTACGCGGGAAGATGAAGCTAACTATAGGAAGAAGAAGAACAAGGTTGTTGGACTCTCATTTTGTCAATTCCCAGTCAAATTAATTCACGCGTTCTGTTCTGCTCCTTTCACATTAATTAATTCATATCAGATTAGAACAAGACTAACCAATATTTAGGACTTTTGTCAAAAAACTAAAGTAGGAATATTCTCCCTCCAGCCTCTCATATATACCTCTACTCTATAGTTTTGTTCAGTGTAGTTATAATTTTTCGATGCAAAATTATTTTAAGTATTTTTTTTTCTTAATTAATAAATATAAAACCATATGAGTTTTCATATTTATTTATTTTTTTTACAAAAAGTTTTCATATTTATTAAGTGACTAACAACTCCCCTAATAAAATTTAAACTCATTCTTTTTTGTCTAAATAAATAATTTAAAAATAATGTTTGATTATGATTTGAAACTAACTTAAAATTTGACTTTAGTGAAATGGAAATGGATTCCAATATAGTTTTTTTTTTTTATTAAAAGAGTTGGATAAAGTTAACGTTGAGTTTATGGTATTCCTACTTAATTAACATTACTGAAATAAGAATAGATTACGACTAAGTTGAATTTGAGTTCACCGAAATAGAAATAGATTTTGAAAAATTCGAATTAAACTTTACTTGGATATAATTACATTGGCCAAGTTAAATTTTGGAGAGGGTTAGGAGTATGAGTTATGTTCTTATTATTGTGTTTGTTTGAAGAGAATTGGCTGAGAGAGAAGATGGTGTGATTGAGTTATGAGAGAAGTGTACAACTTCTGTTGGTGCAGCGTAGAGTTTTTTTTCTTCCCTGAAGCAGGAAAAAAATGTATTTATTAATTAAGAAACGCACAAGATGTGCAAGTAACAACATAAAGAGTACCATAAAATATAGCCCGTAGCCAAATCTTTACCATTATTATATATATATAAATGTTAGACAGTTTGACCTAATCGAAACAAGGTTTGAAAATTCTAATCGTTGATGGAGAGAATACTGATACGACCTCAAACGTTATTTTTCTTCTCAGTTCCGCATGGGTCAATTGTCTAGTATATATAAATGTTAGACAGTCTGACCTAACCCTAATCCCGCCCTTTTTGACGGGTCTGAATAAATTTTATGAAAAAAAGATTTTGCAAGGAATCGAACTGGGTTTCATATGACTACACTTTACAATTTTCACCACTAAGCCACTTCCATTTTGATTGATATATTGTTGCTTCCAAAATTGATATACCGTACTAAAACATTTTTTTTAAAGTCACAGATGCCAAATTCAGGAACACAACTGGTAATATTATTTGGTAAGAAAACAAAGTTAATAGCTTAAATTGATGTATATTTTGCATTTTTTATCCTTTTTGTAGTCGTTTCATAGCATAGTATTGAATGTATAATCAATATGATATTTATATTCTTCAAAACCCGTGCGATACCCAAATTCTTTATGAAAAAACATTTGGAAGGATTCAAACATGAGACCTAATGGCTTCCTCTCAACATTTTGACCACTAAGCCACTAGCAGTTTTCTTGATTAATTTTGTTTCCATTAATTGATATCCAATATCAAATGCCCTTTTTAACAAACCATTAAATCCCTTTTTCGTTTTTCACTATCACATTATCCAAAATCCACTAACCACCTATTAATTTCTATTAGCACAACCCGCACATGATTCTTTCAATTCTTGCAGAAAATTGGTGCTATAGATTAGACTTTTTGGAGACCTAATGTAAAGTTTTTTATTTTTTTTTATTTTTTTACAAACGGAGACATAATGTAAAGTTA
>Ga0315913_1008419_pt1 | contig 12229 bp, 2 predicted proteins | sample MpolsnodulesMG_FD_207736 | JGI IMG/M metagenome (GOLD analysis project Ga0315913, IMG submission 207736) | Medicago polymorpha root nodule microbial communities from Los Angeles, California, United States - small nodules | ecosystem: Host-associated > Plants > Roots > Nodule | place: USA... | reverse complement strand
CTCAGCCCTTGATTGTTTTTTTCTTCTACATGTCTTATATCCAAACCTTAAATAGACCAAATGGAACATTGGGTAAATGGAGCATACCTAAACTCAAAAATGTGATATCAATCTCATATATGTTATTTCTCTTAGTTTAATGTGGTGATCAAACTCATTGTAGGATCCATCAAAAGTTTCAAAATTATGATGAAGTGATTTGTCAGTTTTTGGATGTTGGTGATATTTTTTTATCTCAATTGTTAAAAAAAAATTATCTTAAATTTTAGTTATTTAATGTCATTTGCTTTTATTGCAAAATTACCGAAGACTCATTTTATTCTATGTACTCTCACAATTAAAGTACTCCATCCTTATTTTGTTTTCCTTGCCATTTCTTTTGTTGGTGAGTTCTAACAGGTCCACCGTGGAATAATGATTAAAATTATCATAAATTTCAATCACTATTGATCATATATTAAAAAAAGTAAATATGTTTTTAGTTCTATAAATATAAAAAGAAAAAATTAGTCCACTAAATTTTTCTTCAACTTTTAGTCCTTATAATATTTTTATTCATAACTTTTCGTCCTTATTTTTAAGTGAACTATCCATTATATTTTTTAATTAAATTATATAAGAATGTGTAAAATATTGTAAAAATTTGTCAAAAAATTAGAATTTTTAAGAAAACACGAATTAAATATAAATTTTTAACCGCTAAAAATATATAATTCATATTTAATTTATCTTTTGTTATAAAATTCTAATTTTTTTTAGAGAGATTCTTATAAATTATAAACTTTTCCACAAAATATGAATTATATGTATGAGTTCACTTAAAAGAAAAGACTAAAAGTGAAGATGAAAATATTTAGAGGACTAAATGTCAATGAATTTTTTTCGAGAGACTAAAAAATGTTTAAAAAACTTAATGACAATAAACTTATGAGGGAGGCTAGCAACACTCTCTTTTGAGCACTCTCTCTAGCACTCACTCTTTTATTGGGTGAAATCAATGTATGTCTCACCACTTTATGTGGGTTCCATTTCCAAAGTGTATGTCCTACGTTAATTTTACCTAATAAAAAAGTGAGTGTTAGAAAAAATGCTCAAAAGAGAGTGTTGCTAGCATTTCTCTAATCTCATTTACAAAGATTCGTGAGGAACCATTTACAAAGATGATCCATATTGAAATTTCTATATCTTTGATTTGTGACTTTTCTCCTCTCACCATAAAGTTGATGTGGAACCGAAATTTGAAATTCTCCATCACAAACCTAAACCGTGAAATTTTAAGCCGTGAGATTAAAGTAATTGAAGAATGAATGATTGAAGACCATAACGATCAAATTCAATTCTTTCTGCTCCCTTATCCCCAACTCTTCAATCATGTCCCATCGGAATCCAATACGCAATAGCGATAATTGTATTAATTGACCCAAAAAAACAAAAGAGATAATGGTATTAATTAATTACTTGAATATAAATGACTATAAAAACAATATACTTTAATATTTTTTCCACGAAAAAATCTATACTTATAAAATTTGTTTTAGTGAAAATTATATATATTTTGTTGCTTACATGTTTAAGGCTACGGGTCAGGAGTGTAGAAAACACTACCTATATATATTTCTTCCATAATAGAATATAAAAAAAAAAAAATTAAAAAGTCAAATGTATCCCCAATAAAAAGTCAAATGTATTTACTAGTTGTTTAAAATTTGGACCAAAATCAATAACTTTTTTTAATCATTTATATTGCATTCTAGAATTTTGAATCAAATACATTTGATGTTTTGAATCCTTTTTATTCATAAATTGCGTTCTACTCCCTCCGGTCCTATTTATAAGAAAAATTTAATTTTTTGATTCATTGCATAAACGATGTATTTCCCTTAATTTTTTTAAGGTGCAGTTTTTTGTAAAAAAAATTATTTCTTTTATTTTCAATTTTAAATTGATTAATATTGTTTTGTCAAAATTATGTCTGATTATTTATTATAGAGTGAGATATGTGAAATAAAGTAATAAATAGTTCTTGTAAAAAATAAAGGAGTTAAACAAAAGATAAATAATTTATAAATTTTTTTTATTGATTTTCTTGGTATGAGTAAATAATCTTAAAATGGTTGCGTAGTTACAACAAAGATAATAAAAGACTATAGAGAATTCATATATTTTTATTACAAAAATTAATATTATGACATGATATTATAGTAGAAAATAATTATATTTCAATATATGATTAATGTTCTATAATATTTATTATAGTAGAAAAAAATTAATGAATATTTAGACAAAATAATTTTTTTTGTTTAATCTCGGTAACCAGTCCAATAATAGACTAATTCAAAGGGTCCAAATGATTTCAATTTTTCATCTTCCAAGATTCTTGGGTTTCCTCCATTTTTTTTTACCTGATTTAGATTATATAATCGAAACAAAAAAATATGATTTGAATTATATAATTCAAACCATACCTATACATACGCAAAACCACCTTATTTCAGCATTTTATAATTTTTGCCCTAAATCTCTTCTAAACACCCAAAATCCGAACTACCGACGAAAATTCAAATCCTCCCCAACAAGTTATTGAATGTTAGATAGAATATCAAATAAAACTCTAGAATACTAGAGTTTCCACCATATGTGAAATAAATAAACTACCAATTGATTCTACAAATCCTCACTGTCACTCTAATTTAAATTCTAAATTATGTAAATATAATAACTAATTAGAAATCTTTAAAAATATAAAATTTGTTTATTTAGTCTAAAATTAATATCAAGATGTTAGAACCTATATTAACAGATTTGTATAGACTTTAACGATTAAGTTGATGAATTACGTATAACTTGAAGGTTATTTGAATACAGTTTAGAGATCCAATTAAAAAGTGAGTGACAGTTTAAAAAATCAAATTGATGGATATGGAAGTTTTTATTCTGTAATTTACAAGCAAATTAAAGAGTGGACTAGGAAATGACAGGAATTAACCTGGTATGGAACACTTCAACTTCAACAATCAACATATATCACATTACACGTCTTTGCATCACGTGGTAGTGGTGGTGGGAGAGAGTCACAATTGCTAGTTCATTATCAACTAATCCTATACCACCTTTTAATTTGTAGGTGGTTAACCTACGTACACTATTTAAGATGATTTTAATGGATGAGCTTAATCGACCCCTTCAAACTAAATGATTTCTTGTATGATTAATGATGCAGTAAGTTTGATTCCTTAAATCTAAGAAAGAGAAATGTTAACAATACACATTTTAACACATAATTTTTAAAACTCTTTTTGATTGGTTAAAATTCACATTGAACTCATCAAATTTATATAAGACCCACATGATTTGGTAGGCCTCGTGTGAATTCTAACCAATAAAAAAAATGTGTTGAAAAGTGTGTGTTGTTAGCATTCCTCATTTAAGGAATGTCTCATATAGTCTCCCTAAAAATTGGTTCTTTACGACTCAAATATTTATTATTTTTTTGTCAGGTAACCTAGTGGCTAAAATTCGCCTTTTTCAATGTAAATAAGTGGGGTGTCTGGAGTTCGAATCTCAGCTCCCGCATATAACAAAGCATGTCCCTGCAAATATTATCCTTCTTATTACAATCCTATCATCTCAATAGAAATTAATAATTCTCATCATATTTTGAGAGGATCTCTATAAATATTTATTCGTACAGTATATATATTGAATTAAATCTTAAGTTTATAGTTTAATTGCAGTCAATAAAGTGTGCAATCTGTGACGAAAAGGAGATAAAATTGAAGAAAATTTAAAGATATAAGCATTGTTTCACTGATAACCTATCAATTTTATGGGACTTTAGTTTGTTGATTTTAAAAATAATGGAGATCGCCGGGGGAAAGAATCTCCCTAATCATTCTGGCTTTAACCCTCGGTTCATTTAAGGCAAGTGCCTCACAAATCCGAAGTTTAACCAAGGAAAATTCAATACGACTTCACCCAAAATCAATAGTGGGTTGTTAACACAACAATTTGAGAGGGTTGCATTTCTTTATAGACCTGTAATTCATCTTCTGTGGTGTATACTGAGCAAAAATTGAGAGAAAAAGGATGTCATTTTGCAGAAAAAGGTACCTACCACTTGACTTATAAGGAACTAATAATGGAGAAATATTCCATCCATTAGGTGTGGAGAAATATTCCATCCATCACATAAATGTGCGCATAATAAACAGATGAAATTGGTGAAAATTTAATGCTAGAATCAAGTATTTCTGATACAGAAATGCTGTCAAATAATATAATTTAAATACTGCTATTTGTAGCATTTCTCTTCTGTATCAAAGAATGCCAGTTCAACTATGGTTACGATTGTAATTGTGTATAAATGCGGCAAAGCACTAGCTTGAGCAAACTGACATTAATATTCTAATCTGCAATTTTTTCTTTAATTCTCTAAAATAAGCGTACACATCTAACAAGGGATAGAGGCGTCAAAGAGATGTGAATTATCAAAATAGCAACCGAGAAAATTTCAAACATAAATAAATCTAACTTGAGCTATCCTAATGACTTCTATGATTCAACGGACAAACCTTAAATAGTAATTCCGGGAATTTTAAGCAGATTGAAATCGATTTTTTGAAACAACTGCTTCTGCTATAGGGTGGGGATAAATGCCATGCCACCCTCCATATCCAATTGTCCGTTCTAAAAATAAGGGCAATTGGAAAGAAAATGAACAGTTTCAACAATTCCTAATAATATTTACGATGTTTGTGCCAATCTCTTTCTTGGTTTGTTCACACACAGGGACATCTCCAATGTACATGCCAAAGAAAGCCCCTGTAAGTTTAAAAATATTGAACAAGTTCAGTTTGATACTCTAGAGTCTAGAAGGTGCAATACAAGCACATAAGTTATAGTATGACTTACGACACAAATCTTTGCTGTGGACACTTCCAACATGATTGCCACCAACTGTACGGGTAAAAGAATACTTTCAGTTGTGAATACTATTTATCAAATAATTCAGGTTACATACAAAGATACTACAAAGAAATATGCATATGCCTCCAAATATCGGAGAGAAGGCACGCCAAAACAATACACGTCTTTATTCCTTGATTACCCTAAGGCAAACAGTAAAGACACAGTTTAAAAGGTTAATTATTATGCCAGCAAAAAATACTTACTTTCAGTAATCAGACGTCCATCAACTGTTCGTTTAAATTCAATAACTGTTCCCTGCAACGTTGCAGTAAAGCTAGTGTAACTATATGACATGATTAGTTATTTAGTATTATTGCAAGAAACATATTTGTTGCTTACTTACCAAAGGTATTGGGATATTCTCCGTAAAGTATGAACCGAATGTCCAAAGGCAATCAAAGTCTGTGGATGGATTTGTCTAACCAAAAAGTGGGGTTCAGGAAAAGTTAGAAGTTAGAACTAATCCAGAGTAGAAGTGTTAAAAACTGATTTTTCAAGAGGTAAAGTACCTTAACTAATCGAGCTCTAAGTGATTTCTCAAAAGCGCTGCAGTGAAGAGAGAGAAAATCAGTTCCATGTAGTCGATTTTAATTTTATAAAATCAAATATATGCCAAAAGTCTCAATGCCAAGGCTGCATCAGAGCATTAGAAGAGCAGGCCTGCTCTATTCATCCTCAATTTCATTGAGGTTGTACTAATCTGAATTCTGAACAATCGGTTCTAAAAATTACAAAAAACTAAACTGAACATTATGGTTCAGTAAATTCTTAGTGAGAAAATTCTAACTACTCAATATTGGTGCATAAAAATGTGTAAAATAGAAAGATGGAAAACAAACCAAAATCATGTGGACTGTATAAACATTCAAAGGTATTGTTTGAAAACTAAATACTAGCACACTCAAGACTTTTTCTAGATAAAAGCAAGTTTATCAGATATAAGGAATAGAGACCAATCAGGAGAAGGTAAAATATATATTTAAAAATTGAGCAAACATTTATGCAACTTGAAAAAAAATAAAATTACTTACTCTCTCACGCTGTTAATTTTCATTCCTTTGCAATTTACGACAAGCCTAACAGTCATATTGATATCTTCCCTGCATAAGTAAAAACCCAAAAAGTTGCATCAAAATCAATATTTTATATCATATTCATGAAACCAACCAACAGCTTCTTTAAGTTCACAAACCCCACAGGCACAAATTATTTTGCCAAATCCTACTCGAGGAAACGTAATGCTTGATTCAACCCATCCTTTTATATTTCATAGAAATCCACAAAGTTTGCCAATGTATCTTTTAAAATATTATGTATAATTGAGTATGAAAACCGAGAAAGATCACTTGCATTCAATAACATTTTATGCACATAAAGTTAGCACAAGATGTTTGAAACCTGAGAAGATCCTGGTAGAAATCATTACGGTCATTCAATTCATCAGCAGAAATTGAAGCATATTTTGGGCCCAACTTCTCACAGAGGGAGTACGGGTGAACATCTGTTAAATAACATCCAAGAGTGACTCAATGAAAAGGGGAACTTTTGCTAACAATAGCACAAACAAAAATCAATAATATTTCTTTTTCCCTTCAAATGGAATGGCAAAATCAAGTATAGAGAAAAGAAAAACTTACAAAATCCAAAGGCATAGACTTTCAGCGTCTTGATTTTAACAATTGTCATGTTTTTGGATCCTGTTCCAACCAGGACCTGAAGCAAATTTAATTGATTAATCATGTGAAAACAAAGGTAAGTATGGAATTTCAAACACAAAATATGTTGATAGGCAGAAGAATGAAATCCAATAAGATTTGAAAAACTAGTATTGGTTACCAAATAACCACATATGCCAGAAATCGAGAAGTAATGCTTCTACGCTCTTCCAACCTATTAAGTATTCACTATACTGTAACTGTAAGTCATTTTTCAGTAGCTATTTATCACCACATTTGGATCATGGTTGAGTTTGGTTAACTGGTAATATGTTAGCTGGTGAGTCGTTACATGATTGTGACTTGTTAGCTCTCTGGTAACATATAAGCCCCTTTAGGACTCCGTACATTTCTCTAACCACCATTCTTTCAATTTCAGTATGCTTTCCCTTTTCTTTATTTTTTTTCTTTCTAGATTTTCAATGTTTCTTTTTGTTAAGAGTCTCACATTGGATGGACAAGGCCTGGCAATGTGTTTATAAGTGGGAACAATCCTCGCCTTACAAGCCAATTTTGTAAGGGTTGAGTTAGGCCCAACCTAAATTTTAAGACTTTTCTTGAAAAAACAATCCAAAATTGGCCGTCATTTCCCTAGTTCTCTTTCCGGTTCAAACCTTGCTTCTGTTTCACATGACTACTAGTGAAATCAATAGATGCACGAACTATTTATAGATTTGTATTTATCTTTTCTGTCCTGATTTTCTTACATGAAATCAGTAGGGCACTTGTTAAGGATTCAAAATTAGAAATGATTGATGAAATTTAGGTAGAAAAAGGTACTTTTTGTTGTTTCAATGTGTTAAATGCACATTTTCCAAGATAAAGTTTCTATTTTAAACTTCTTAGCATTTCCCTTCTTATATTTGTGAGCATTGAGCAAACTTCCAAGTTTTAACCATAGCTTTACATTTAAGAGTAAGCCACTCCAAGACACTATGTATTCGATAACCAAAAATAACCACTAGAGACACCAATCAAGCAAGAATCTAGCAAGTGTGCATAACTAAAACTCAAAACTGGACGATAAAGAAATTCAGCATACAACTGCCCTATGAGTTAGAAGAGCCAGCAAAGAAGAATAGTAAAACAGATATTAACCTCTGACCCAAGGTTGGAATTCCGATCTCCAGCTGATGAACTATCCAGAACCACAGGAAATTCAATGCCAGTTTTAGGCTCCACGGTAGAGTTTGCTAGGTTCAACTCGGTAATTGATAGGCGAGGACATCCCTGGCGTTCAACATCCTTAGGCACTTGGTCCATGCCGCCATGCATTTGTACATCAGGATCCTGCATTGGCCCAGACAGTAGATTTGATGACCTAGAAGCAAAATTAAGATACAATAAGAAAAACAAAAGGACTGAACTGTTGTAAAACAACAAAATGGAATGGAATAAACATAGACTGTTTGAATTTTGCAGACATGGATAGAAGGAAATGTCATCAGTTACATTGTTTGGATATATAAGGGTCCATTTACTTTGTCTTCAAATTTTCATTTTTTTTTTTGTTTTCAATAATAACATACACATACTAGTAGTGCACTAATAATCAAGGAGATAACATACAAAATGAGACGATATACATAGTCGAGAAGTATCATATTTTGAAAATGCTACAAAGTTGTTTTCACCAGTTCCAAAGATGTTATTGATTCTTGCACCACTAATCTCCATTCTGAATATCATTTCTTTGACTTTGCACATACTAATATGTGTATTTTGTTGAAAATTGAAATGAAAATTTGAAACTAAACGAGCCCTAAATTTCTTAAAATTCAAATGAGTGAAAAGGAACAAAATGGAGTCTATTGTATTCTATTCCAAAGTCTGTATTCCCCATTCTCCAATTTGTGCAATAAGATAAACTCTGTATAAGTTATAAGGGTGACTATATTTGGATACCCCAAAGTCCCCAACACCCATTTCAACACCTCATTTTTTCTATATATCTCTTTTCCTCACATCACTCTCTAAATTTCTTTCTCTCTCAAGGTGCATATGGAATTTATAGGTGTCCATGAAACATTTTCCAATATAATTCATTCCATTCTATCAGACTGAAAACCTGATTATAATCATTATATTCCATTCCATCGTCAAAAATCAATCAATAATACAGTAATTCCATTCCATTTTATCTACTTCCATTCTACTCAACCCATAATCAAATATCCAAACAAAACCAAAAGATTAATCAGATAAGTTGGTCATGGGTTCAATCCCAACTCACACTAATATTAACAATACTAATATCGGTCGTTCACAAAAAAATAAGTAGCAAGTTTTTTCAAGCTTAATAGCTATATACACTATTAGACATGCAATCACTTCCATTCTACTCCACTAATGATCACATATCCAAACAGAGCCTAAGTTAGTATCAATCAAATATCATCAAATCATAACAATGATTCAAAAATGAAATAATTATCATAATATACATACAAGTTTTGAATTGGCGGCACCAATGCAGCAGCAAGAGAAAGAACAGGAAAAGATTGAATCCTTTTAGCTTCTCTCCAAAACAATCTAACAACAAAACTCGAAATCTTCCCCAAACTCACACGTTCACAAGTTTTCCTCTTTGATCCAGAACCAAAACCAAACCTAGGTACCACATTATTCGTTATCACAGGCTTAACCTTCAAATTCACATTACCAAAACCACCGCCACCACCGAATCGAAGAGAACCACCACCACTACCACCGCCGGAAAACCAAAACAACAACGCGCCGGCGAATTTGGAAACGCGGCCGAATGCTTCTTCGATTGCAGAAGTTTCGTAGAAGGTTTTAGAATTATCTAGAAAGAAGAGGAATGGTTCGAAGGGAAATAGGTTTGGATCTGAATCCATCCATGATAACCAATCGTTCTTCATTCGTGATTATGTTGTTTTTGTAAAAAGCAATGAAGAAATGTGAAACGATTGGAAAGAAAGAGTAAGCGAAATGAAAAAAGGAATATTCGTTGGGTATGAAAGGGAAAATCGCGGTGGAGCCAAAAGCAATACAACAGAACAAACAAAAATGCGACAATTAAATGAAAAGCACGTTTGGTAAAATTAATCAAGCACGATCCAATGGTCGGAAGGAACCGGCCACTTAAGTTTGTTTCAACTTTGACCATGTACTTTCCCATGTGGAATATTTTGCTCATCAATAAAATTGTTGTCCTGTGAAGAAAAAAGTGTTTTTTTTTTAAGGAAAAAAAAGTGTTTGTTTATTCCAAGCTATTTAGAAAAAAGATGTTTGGTTAACATTATAATATTCCAAAGAACCTTAAAAATAGGGTTTATAATAGGTAATTACACATAATTTTATTCTCATCTTTATGGAAACTTTATTCCCACCTTTATCATTGAAAAACTTTTCTATTCCCAAGAACATTTTATACTCGGGAATAAGAATATAGTAAACTTGTAACAAACATAGGCATGTGCATTTTATGATTTTATTGCCATGAACCTACAAATATAACTTAAACAAACACACTCATATATATATATATATTTATTTATTGAATGTCTCAAATTTGATAAAGCAAAATTACAAACTACTTTTTTTTAGGGTAAGTTATAAGCTACCACAATTAAGTGATTGAGCGATAAAAGTTTAAGAATTCAAGTTTGAATCTTGAGTGGAGACAAACGGTTTACAACTCTAAATATGTCGTTACAAATTAAAAAACGTATGAATTATATTTTGACAATACTTACAATATTGAGATATTCTTGCATGAACTCTCACCCAACACATCATTCTTACACCCAACCAATAAAAAAATGACACATGTTATTAATTTTAAAAAAAGTTTGATTTTAATTAAGAAAATAGAAACATAAATGGTGGTGGGTAGTTTTTGTCGGTTAAAGAAAGTGGAAAAAAGGAGAGAGAAATATTAAAAATAATGAGAAAAAATTCTAATATTAATTCTTTTTATTATTTTAATGAGGTGTTAGATTTTAATTGGTTGGGTGTAAGAATGATGTGTTGGGTAAGAGTTCACGTAAGAATTTCTCAAAAAAATACAAATTGATGAAACAAACACTCCCTTCGTCCTTATTTATAATACAAATTGACGTTGTTTATGTATATTAAGAAACTATCCCTAACTATCATTTTCTCTCATCTTCATCACAATGGCGTTGTAAAAATTAGGAATAAATTATCTCTATAAATAATAATCATCATATAAATAAAAGCATCAATAAAATATTAAAGAGAATAAACAAAAGGAATAAAAAGTAAAAACTTATCTTTTTTGAAATTGCGGTGATTTGAAGTCGGCAAAATCGAAGTAAATAAACACGAAACCATGAAAGTGATAACATGCAAAACGATAAACCATTACATAAACCTGTGGCGTGATAGGATCACTGTCCTTAAGGATTTATCCGCCTCATAAGCGCATATCTTTCCAGGATACAACATGTTCTTCTCCGATATAAATCATATCGTAGGTGACAGAATAACTTGAATTTATCTCAAAGATAATGCGAAATTTAACCCAGCAACTCGACAGTGGAGGAGAGAAAAATGATTTTTAGTTGGTTTTGTATATATCACAAAGTAGGAGCACCTTTTGAAAGAAGAACCGTGAATATACTAATAGCCTTGTTTTTTTTTTTTAATCCTGATCAAAATTGGAAAACATATATACACCTTTAAGTGTATCATAACGTGTTTATGTATATGCCAAATTAATGTTACAAATTGAAGACAATCAGTTACAAATTAAAATCATTTTATAGTCATTATGGAAAGACACGTTATGATAAGGAATTGATCAAGTAAACTATGTGGTCATATCTGTATTGAATAAAAGATGAAAATTATAACTTTTGAAATATAATTAAAATTTACAACAAATGGTTCATTTCAAGAACCTCACATCTTCTTATTAATAAGTTAAAATGATTATATAATTTGAAATCAGAAATAGAAAATATTTTCATAAAATAAATGAGTGTTATTATGTTCCCCTTAAACTAAGGGAGCTTCTACGAAGAAGTCTGGTAATTGACTTCTTCGGTGCAGTCGTTTGAATGGGCCAATCAGATTTCAAGTGATGACACGTCAGATACCTGCATTATGTTACAGTGTAGGCGGTCTACAGTACCGTAAGTAGAAGGAAAACTTTATTTCATGATCTTAATGGTCAGATTTACTTGGTTTCTATGTTATTGTGGTATATCATCTACACATGATTTTTCTTCTAGTAACAATTCTCTCTCTTTTTTATTTCCCTTTGTTTATTTATTCATATTCTCTCCCTTTCAGATTTTTATTAAATTAACATCTTCATCTTTCCTTCATCATCTTCATCATATCTTCATCAACTTATTCATCGTCTTCATAAGACGAAAAAAAACACAGGAAAAAAAATGAAATTGCAAAATTTAAAAAAAAAAACATTACAATTAATGAAAAATTCTAACATTGATCACTTGCTCCATATGTTCCACCATGAACAAGTTTTTTTTAAAATCTTAAATCCATATGTGCCCCCATCAATCATCATTCACCTATTTCTTCTGCATTTT
>Ga0315913_1008418_pt1 | contig 12230 bp, 7 predicted proteins | sample MpolsnodulesMG_FD_207736 | JGI IMG/M metagenome (GOLD analysis project Ga0315913, IMG submission 207736) | Medicago polymorpha root nodule microbial communities from Los Angeles, California, United States - small nodules | ecosystem: Host-associated > Plants > Roots > Nodule | place: USA... | reverse complement strand
TATATATATATATATCAAATTACACAATGTAATATTACATCGCACAATATCATTTTATTTGACGCATATTTTTTAAATTTGACTATTGAATTGTAAGTTTATATCATATAGATCATCTAAATAAAATTTGACATAAATCTAAAATCATTTGATATGTCATTTAGGTCCATCAAGATTAATTGTTTATGCAATTTTATTAAACAATATTGATCTTGATGAGACTCAATAACATATCAAATGATTTTAGAGTTGTGTAATATTTTATCTGGATGATCTATATGATATAAACTTACATCGATGTAATTTGATCTATCTTATATATAAGGAAGGATCAAATTACACAATGTAATATTACATCGCACAATATCATTTTATTTGACGCATATTTTTTAAATTTGACTATTGGATTGTAAGTTTATATCATATAGATCATCTAAATAAAATTTGACATAAATCTAAAATCATTTGATATGTCAATTAGGTCCATCAAGATTAACGGTATATGCAATTTTATTGAACATTATTGATCTTGATGAGACTCAATAACATATCAAATGATTTTAGAGTTGTGTAAAATTTTATGTGGATGATCTATATGATATAAACTTACATCGATGTAATTTGATCAATCCTATATATACATGTGAAAGTGAATAATTCTTTACTACGCTAAAGTATATAGTATTTAATAATGTATTTATATTTGACTGTAGAAACATTTTTTAACTCTAAAGTATATAGTATTTAATAATAATACTATGCTTCTTAGCAAATCTGTAAAATAACTTAAGAAAGAAATAGTTTATCAAAATAACCTTTTTAAAAAGGCAATTTACAAAGGTTTTAAAGGGACCGTGGTTAAGATTGTAAGGTGAGATACAAAAAATTTCTTTCTTCTGAGGTGATTGTAAGTTTTGATAGTTTTAGAAACATAAAACGATTTTTTCAAAGGGTTAATAAAAAAATTATCTTCTTTTTCAACGAAATTTGATAACCTTCATAAATATGAGTCCAAACATCTTGAACAAACTTATGACTTGTGATATAGTCCATTTAAGCTTTTTGTTTCTTTTTTCCTTTTCCATTTTCATCATACTTTTCTTTTCATTTTTTCTATTGTATTCCCTTTTATTTTTATTTTTCTTTTGATTGTTTCATTTTTCATTAAAAACATCAAGCTTAATTTTCAAACAAAAAAAATGTATATTAAAGTTCAAGAGACATTTCTTTCATATTTTTTTTGTGCTCGGTTGCTCCATTCTAAAAGGTGTGATTAGTTTTCATTCAAAAGTAAGGTACCAAAGAATACTTTTGAATTATTTTAGGCTCAAAGATTGGAAACTAAGAGAAAAAATTCAACAAGCAATGATACCAACTGTAATATCCCGCTTAATAATTTTAGCAGATTGCAGTATCATCTAGTCAAGATTGAGAAGAATTGTTTTGAGTAAGGTCACAAGGGTAATTATATTATGTATGTATATATATGTACCAACCCTTCTTTCATCTTCTCTCATTCTCATTTTTCACTTTCTTAAGCACAATACTCCATCCATCCTCCCTTTCCTCCCAGACTCCCTCCCTTTCTCGTTTAATTCATCAATTGATCAATCCTAACGTCAATCAATCCAACATGCAATCACACTAGAAGGATCCTTGAAGCATTTCCCCGCTCACTTGGTCGACCCTTTCCCTCCATTCATGATATTGAGAGGTTTTGCAAGTTAAGCATGATTAGTGGCTTTGCATGTGTGAATTACTGAATGCTTATGGTTTGATTGTGTGCGTAGAAGCAAAGATTGAAGCTTGGGTACTAAGGATTGCAATTGGAAGATTTGAAAGTGTCCATAGATAATAAGTGAGTTCCTTTTAGCTAGTACCCACCATTGGGATAGTTTATGTATATGTATTGTGAGATAACTATGGTAATAGGCTTAACCTTGCATGATTAGTTGCCTTATGTTATGTTAATGTATGTGGTTTTGTTTGTGATGAATCTGAAATGATAAAATTTATATGAATGCAGCCAGTTACAAATATGTCAACCTTAAAAAAATAATTTTTGAGAATAACTATGGCCTTGTATAGTGGGAAATGCTAATAACCTAATGGGATATGATTACAAATATTATTTCAGATAAGTCGTGTCCCTTGTAGGCTCCAGGTTTAGGCTAGATGAGATTTCCTAGATTGAAATCGACACGATAGTAAGAGGAATCTTGACTCTAGCCTGACTGATAGATATTTTTAGGCTTAATTGCAGTTTTAGCCCCCTAACTTTCTCAAAGTTGCGATTTTGGCCCCCTAAGAAAAAAAATTACAAAACAGCCCCCTAAGTTTTGCACTTGTGGCAGTTTTGGCCCCCAGGGCTGATATTGACTCGGTCTACGCTGACGTGGCACCCTAAGTGAGATGCCACGTGTTATTATTATTATTTTTTTGGCCTTAGGGGGCCAAAACAGCTACAGTTGCAAAACTTAAGAGGCTGTTTTGTAGTTTTTTTTCTTAGGGGGTCAAAATCGCAACTTTGGAAAAGTTAGGGGGCTAAAACTGCAATTAAGCCATATTTTTATCGGATAGCTAGAGGAATGTTTCGGGGTTACTCCACCCGACCATTCTATTAAATCAACTTAGATAACCTTGCATGATACAAGCTAACTATAATGAATGACTACAATAGCATGACTAAGAAACAAATAGTATACAGACTATAGTGATCCTAGAATTTCCCTGGTCACTATCACCCTAGGATAGGTAGAGCTCACTGAGACATTATGTCTCACTCCAATCCCTTTTATATCTTTCAGACACACATGTGGTTTGTGACAAGGGTAAGCAGAAAGAAGTTGAGTAATTATGCTGATATGTCTCATATATTTGTATTAGGTACTAGTTGTCGTGATAACTGTACCTAGACTATGTTATTTTATATCATGTATGAGTTAGTTAGTGCATGTATATTAATACAAATTATGTATTATGTATGCTTCAGGTTGTACTTATTATGGCATTATGAGACATGTGTGTAATGTATTTTCATTAAGATAGTTTTTGTGTCGTAATTTAATGTATCCACCACTAAGTTTTAATGCTCGTATAAATATTCTAGACAAATTTATTATGGGCATTACGATTTGGTATCAGAGTAGGTTGATTCGGATTGTGCCTTGGGTCATTAAAATGCAATCAATGTGCCAGGACCATTTGGATTCTAGATGTTTATCCTACATGTTATATCTAGTTAAACTTGATCAACTTGACTTTGTATATGGCAGTTAGGACAAAATTTCTGGAAACCGAATAGACTTGGAAGGCCTAGAAGAATGAAGCTCATGAAGTGGAAGGGAATCTTAATGCTAACATGTGGGAACAAATGTTGCATCAGCGACAAGATGCAACAACAATATCTAGCCCAACAAGCTCAGCAGGCCTTGCATCACTAGTGGACGATGCAAACGATTCAGCAGCAAATGCATCAACAAGCTTAATCTCAAGAGCATTGGGCAAACTTTATGCAGCAAGGCCAAACCTTCCAGTCAAATCCTCCACCACCTCCAGTAGTGCGAAATCCAGCATTAAGGCAGTATAACAAGAATCCCAAACTTCAATGGGGGAAGGTGATCCACAAGAAGCAAAAAGATGGATCAAGCATATGGAGAATTTTTTTCGATTGGACGAATGTTTAGAAGCATATAAGGTTGTATATGCAACTAATCAATTCAGAGATTATTCAATTCACTTTAGAAAGAACCCCCAAGACCTTTGGAGGTGGAATGAGATTATTCACTTCACTTTAGAACCTTGATTAAGCCCAATCAATTTCCTTGAAAGAACCAACTTACAATCCCTATTAGCAAACTAGTAAATCATATGACTTAAAGAACAAAGTGATTCTAAGAAAAAATGTTTAATTTGGAAGAATGTATGAACAATGAGTTTTTGAGACCTAGAGAGAATATATGCAAATGATTCAATAATTTGGGTGTTATAAGGAAATGCGTTTATATAGAATGGAGTGGCAAGTGCAAATTTCGGCCAAAAACAACATAGTGAATCGATTCACTAAATGTGTGAATCGATTCAAACAGCAAGAAGACAAGTCAAATGACCTATGATGATTGATACAATTTAGTATATATTTGAATCAATTCAATTGAGCCCGGGATGAAGATTGATACGATTCAGACTCTTATGAATCGATTCAGTACAAGTCAGAAAAAATCCATGATACGAGTCAAGCATTATTGAATCGATTCAATAATGACACAGTTCAAAAACTTGTGAATTGATGCATTAGAAGTTAGAGACTTATGATGATACGATTCAAACACTAGTGAATCGATTCAGACACTAAAAAAGTGAGTTTGGCTAAGTTTTATATATGTGAACAATGCACACGACACCAAAGAATCCTAGGACAATGAAACATAGTTTCTAGGTGCTTTAACATGACTATATGCTAGAGAACAAAGAGCAAAACAAACATCAAAAGGATTAACCAAACAACATTATCAAAAACACATAAAGTAAAATTATACAAGCTTCAGACCCTTCACGTATGGATCACCGTGTGACCAACAGGTGCAACTAAACATTAGAGGGATATACCTAGTCAACTGAGATAGTATAGTCCCCGCACGTAAGGATCACCGTGCGATCGGCAGATGCAACTTGAAAACCAATTAGGTTAGAACGTCTCAATGGCCTAATCACTTGTATAGTCTACTTAAGATAAATAAACGTGATATGACTGATACTTAATATCCAACAAATAAATAGGGAGGATTAGAAGAATCATAACCACTGCTTACTTTTCTGCAACCAAAACAGGAAACTTGCACTGTTGCAAACAAATAAAAATTGCAATCTCTAACCCTTAAACTCTTTTATTTTATATCGTCAACTTAAAATAAGTAACACGAGTTGTTTGGACGAAACGACGATCCATGTGGATACGATACTCTACTTATTACTTTATTACATGGTAAACAATTTGGTACACTTGCCTAATCTGACTTTCAAGTTTTTGGCGCCACAGTTGGGGATTGTTGATATTTTTGACTAAATAATTAAAATTACTTATTTATATCTTTATTTTTCTGTCATTTAAATTTCTGGCATTTATTTTTTTGCATTTTATTTTTCTGTTTTCAAAAATTCAAAAAATACCAACAAAAAAAAAATCATAAATACCAAAAATATTTAGTCCTAGTTGAGTCTTTTTTTTAGAGTCTAGTTTTATCATATAGTTTATTGTTACTAACATAGTTTATCTTTCTGTTTTCATTTAGTATATTTTTGTTTTCCATTTAGTATCAACCATTTTTTTGGATAGAAATTAACCATTTTCTTTTATTTTCTTTTCATTTAGGAACTAACATTTTATTTTTATTTTTATTTCTTGGAGTCTTAGGTTAGGCCATAATTAGTTCGCATTGCATTTTTTAGGGAGTTGTAGTAAAAATAATGGTTGTTATAATATCTACGGTCATTAGATTGAGTCTAGTTTAAATCAGGTCAATTAGGTCATAAGAGTCAGTCCATTTAATTATGCATTTAGGATTAGGATTAACATTTAATAAAAATAGTCATAGAGTCATATGTAGTGTTAGGTTTTATTAGTAGTAATAATAGGTTCTAATAATTAGTTTAATTGAGTCTGTATTGCATTTAGGAAATAGATAACCATGTAACCTAATAAGAGTCTACACCAACCTAAAAATCTTTAAAATCAAGCACAATCTTATTTTTGTTAGGAAATTTTCTCGAACATGAAACTATTGTGTGAAATAGGTAACCATGGAATCAACCAAAAACACACAAGTGATGGCAACTAAAGAGGAAATGGAAGAACAAAACGGGGAGAACATGATATACTTACTCAAGAAGGTTAAGGTGCTAACTTCTTTTGTGGAAAAGTTGGAGAAAGAACTGGGATACCATGAATTCCAGCAAGAAGTAGATTGAAAGCGACAAGAGTTTTGAAATAAAAACAAGCTAGAAAAGATCAGCAAATTAATGCAGTAGAAGTGGCTGAAGACAAACCCCAAAAGGAAGATGAGATAGAGGACAAAGATGTATTGCCAGAATTCAATGTTTTGCACCATATTCTAAAGAGATACAAAGTAAACATGCCAATCATGAAATGGCTGTACAGAGTCGTGTTGCATCAAGTTTCTTTAGGAACTCTTAAAGACCAATGCTGGTCTTTCTGAGGAAGACTTTGTCTCACTCACTAGCGAATGTGATCACACGTAAGAGGTATCGGCTGAAGTCAGGTTTGATGGGGAAGGTTGCTTTACTCTCCCTGTGTGCATAATGGGGAAATACATTGGAGAGGGATTATGTGATTCAGGAGCAAATGCAAACCTAATAAGTGTGACAAAGGCAAAAGAGTTAGGAAATTTGAAGATGTCTCCATATCCCCATACAATAGGTTATACTAATGTCCATGCGGAACCGGCAGTTGGCATACTACGAAATTTCCCAATTAATATTGGGGGCTTCAACTTCTATTTAGACATCATAATCACATACACCAGAGATATATATGATTTCCTGCTAATCCTTGGCAGGAAATTCTTTGCTTAAGGTGGTATTCTTTTAGATGGCGAACAAGGGGAAACTACCATCAGAACTCCAAGGGAATTCGACGTGTTCTCTATGACTTATGTAACACCCTAAACTCTAAAAGCGATAAATTACACTAATGATACATACATATCAATAATCTAGATGTTACTTTGCCAATAAATCACCAAACATGCATAAATAACAATTTTCTTAAAACTTCGCAGCGGAATAAAAACATCATCACAACTACATTTAGTAAAACATCTCTAATTAGCCATGTCTCAAATTCATACTACATCACCAAATATAAAATCTCATCTCAACATCTGAGTCATAAAACAACAAATAGTCATAAGACTCCAAATAGAAAGACATCCTAATCAGAGCCGACACACAAGACTCCAAAAAAGCAGTAAACGAGGAAGCTCCGAGCTTTCCTCAAGCAACTCACCAATGCAAAGAAACTACTCTTGCACGTCGTCTACCCATTTAGTTGAATAAGGTAGACGGTCAACTAAACGACCACTGGGGGTTAGTTCATAATTCACAATTAAACATGATCAAAATGAAAGTAAAATGATACAATTAATTTAAATTGACCTGGAAACTCATCACCATTCATATCCAACAAGTATCCAAATGTAGATATCCACTACACATTCCTACATATTCATAGGTTCACCAAACTTCACCAAATATACAAATCAACCATGCAATATTCACCGAGCACACAAACAATTATGACACTTGTTAAGTTATGCAATGTGCCTCGACACGACTTCTATATGCATGTGGTACCGGTCACCTCAAGGTCGTCACCTTAGATACATCTGTATCATAGTCGTCGTCAGTATGAATACAAAGTATTCGTCGTCGCCAATATGGATATAAAAATCAGTTCGTCGCCAATATGGATATACAATCTGACACCAACATCATGAATGCATGAACATATGACTCAACCAATGCATATCTTCCACAACAAGTCGTCAACAATCAACATCACATTTTTCAATACATGCATACACCATAAAAGTCGTCGTCAATTGCATGTAAGAATTCATCAACATAATTCATCATCATCGTAATTAATAAACAACAATTCAACTTATAGAACATGTGGTTACAAAATCACATTCTTTTATAAAATATGGACAATTGACCACATCACAACATTTATCCAAATAAACACCCAAACATCATAGCATATCATTACAAATATAAAGCAAGTGGTAAGTTATCGGGCCACAAAGTCCTATTTTGACAAGGATCGTCTATATTTGCAAAGACTAGCATTTTCCGATCATTTCACCAAAATTCAAGTAAACAAGTTCAAATGCCTCAACCAAGTATACACACAAGTCACATATGAGTGCAGTAACGTATACATATATGTTTCATAGGCCAATTCACATTGATCCCAAAATTTCACAAAGTTCGTATGATTTTGTCGTTTTTCAAAGAATTCAAGTTTTCAAAGCAAAACCAAGTTAAAGTTCATGATTCTCATCCAAAACATTTTTATATATCATAACAATATTAGACAACCCTTTTTCCTCCCCTTTTTCCTTGAGAAAACGAGTTTTTTTTTCCTGAAAATTCATGTTCTTGAACCATTTTTCAAAAGTTTAAGATACGATTCACAAAACCAAGTCCAATCTAACTCAAATGATGTTTCCAAAGGTTAAGAAAGCTCGAATAGATTTAATTATATCAAAATAATCAGTTTGGATGGTCTGGATCTATCCCCTAAAGCCCAGAACACCCAAAACATGGGGTGCTATTACTAGGAAACTCGCCTAGCGAGTTACACCAGAACAGGTCACCATGTTCTTAGGTTTTCCTCTCGGGAAACCCTCCAATTTCACTCCGAAACCCCAATTTTGATCCCTTTGATCCCAAATTCGACCCCAAAACTTATACACTTGATTGCAAACATAAAAGGACATTTAAATCAATAACAAACATCAGATTATAACACCAATTCATCTCAAAATCATCATCTAGCTCATATTTCACCAACATTCACAATTTTTCTCATTTTTCATTTAAACTCTAAAACAACCACACCAATTCAAACCCCATCAACATAAAAAAAATGAATAAACATTAATGAAGTGAATTCAAACATGTTTCAACAACAATCAATCACCAATTCATGATTCACACTTTATTACTTAAAATTCACCAAAACAACTTAACAACAACAACAACCATGGAGTTTAAGCTCTTAACACAACAATTTCATGAAGTTTATCATACTCACAATTTCACATGAAATGGGAGCACAAATTTCATCATTCAAAAACCACAAAAGTCACAATTATCATAAAAGCACTTAAACCCATAATTGAAAATAAGTGATTATAGCTTAATTAGTGAAAAGAGACTATCCCCCTTACCTCTTATATTCAAGAATCCAAATCCTAGCTTCAATTTAGCTCCTAGCCTCCAATCCCAAGCTTTCTCTCTCTAGATCTTCTTTTCTCCTTTAGATCCCCCTCTCTCTCTCTCTCTCCACTTCTATCTCAATATATTTTGTAAAAATGAGTGAATGAATGTAATGACCTAATTTTCTCACAAGACTAGTGTTTATATAGTCACTACACAAATGGGCTTAGTCTCTAGTTGTCTTAATGGGTTCAATATTCTTACCAACTATTTTAACAATGACTAATTTGCCCTTGCTCACTAAATGACCAAAATACCCTTGAGTCTAAAATGACTAAAATACCCTTCTTAAGCCAAAATCCACTAATCCCGAATAAAATACACATAGAGACAAATAATCGCATACAAGCTCATACAAACACACAAAATAAATAATTAAAATAATTCTAGCGAAAAACAGGTTGTTACAACATACCCATAATATGATGCAAGTTAAACACCATAATGGAAATTTATCAAAGGAGTGGTGGATGATTATGCCTGAAGAGGAGTCGAAGAATAAGAAGCTTGAGGATACCTGCTAGATGAAGACTCTGACTTCGAAGAGGAGGAGGAAATGAAGGAGCCTAAAGGACAGGGGCTCCCGAGCACAAGTTAGACATATTCGTCAGGCTCGGGATGTAAAACGTGCGTTGAATAGGAGGCAACCTATTTCGTCAAGCTAGTGACCTAAAAGAAGCGTTATTGATCGTCGTGACGAAGACGCTAAACACATGCTGGATGGGAGGCAACCCATCATTTATTCTGCATTTTATTTCTGCTAAGCTAAGATTATCAGACTAATCAATTTCCTCTTTTTTTTTTCTTTTGTTGATAATCCTCATTATTATCCAATAAAATTTTATTTCTTTTGCATTACATTTACAACCTTTCCATTTATGCTTAATCTTATTTTAGTCTTAGAGAATTATTTCAGAACATTTACAGAGGAGGTTGGGTTACCCTTACATTCAAGAGCACGATAACCATTGGGGCTAGAGGAGGAGCCTTTCATGGGCTATGGTGGGCCACGGATCATCCGAAAAAATTAAAAAACTAACGACTGTAGGTCTATTTTACGAGATTTTAAACAATTTTGCTGCGGTTTTAGTGTTCGAAAGATCTAATCCCCACTAATTGGTGTAGTGGCCCACCTAGAAAATAAAAAAATTAAAAATCACATGTCTATTTTACAAGTTTTTAAACAAATTTTCAACGGTTTGGGTTTTCGGCAGTTTTAAAAGTGACATATGTGATTTTTGTCATGCTTATACTTGGTTGGGTAGTTGAGGTTTACATACCTTCTAGTTTTTTGGGGTTTCAAATCTCCTTTATATATATTGTCTTGTCAACTTAAAATTACTCCAATTAACAGTTGTATTATAAAAAAAAGATTCATAATTTATAGCGGTAGTAAACTATGTAATTTATTTTTTAAAACTACCCGAGCTTTTTAGTCAAACTTGTAGTGGTCTACCCAAAATATTTTTTCTCGCTCTGCCACTAATCGGACGTACTACTGAAGGTACTCATATAAGTCACCATCTCTTTTATGAATAGCATAACCAGTGAGATTTAATGCCAAATCCTTTCTAGGTTGTTAGTTACTTAAATTCTTTCTATCATGTTTTATATGAATGTTATTTTTCCTTGAATATGTAGCCGTTCTTTACAGACGATCGGTTAAATTATAATACACGCGAGACATCTTTTCTTTGGTATTCAATACATGTGACTACTGTGAAAAGGCATAATCTTCTTGTCCCACCTAAAGAACGAAGAGAAAAGTGATTAAAGAATTGTTTTGCCCCATTATTTATAGACATAACATCCTCCCCTTACAAACTGTGAATCAACACTTTATCAGCTCCTATAGGTATAATATCTAAAAAATTTAACCCAACATCTTCTATTATTTCTTGAACCAACGATACTATTTCCCCATTAATCACCGTCGCTACTACACGCTTCCGAGCCCACTTCAAATCGTCCATATTCGATCTATACATTCACACCAACTTATGGGACATAATTCTCGAAGCACCACCACCAACAATAATATTTGGAACCTTTGTTGGTCTATATACCCAATTAGGTTGCAAGCTAGAAGGGGGTGAATAGCTTTTTGAAAAGTTTTTCTGGAGTTTAATAAAAATCGATTTTAACGAAATCGACTATTGGAATCGTGCGCGAACAATCACAACAATAAGCAAAAAGATAAATATATGTGCAATAAGATTCAATGTAGAATTGAGTGATTCACAATACAAATCTTATTAACAATCAAACTTTAATGTGCCTTGAACAATTTACAAAACTTTAGACAATTTCAAACCAAACCTATATGAACAATAATATCAAACTATCAATTGAAAACACAATGCATATGAAATTTAAGAATTGAATAGATTTTGCAATCAATTGATCTAAGAAAATTATTTGAAACCTAATTCAATGAATTAGATTATCTTTTGATGAAAAACAACTTAGATCAACACTAACAATTATCCTAACAATTATTCAATTAAAAAGTAAAGAGGATAGGGAAGAGAGATAACGCCGATATTTTTATAGTAGTTCGCTCTTTCTCGTCCTCGCTAGAGCTACATCTACTCTTCTTGATGAAGTAAGCCTTCACCAAGGTCATCCACTAAGTAACAAATGTTGAATACAATGTGTTTACAAGAGTTCCATGAAATTAAACATAATTTTTCAACCCATATGCAAACACTCCCCCAAACATCAAATAACCTTTAAATTTGGTTCTCCTTGAATCTTCAAATCCTTGATTACCCGTGAACCACTTCGAACTCTTCACTCAAGTCTTCGATGCTACGTCCGGTAAGCGAATCCTCTTCGACTTCAAGAACAGTTAGAAAGACCCTTAAGCCCTTTGGAGGTGGAATGATATTATTCACTTCAATTTGGAACCTTGATTAATCCCAACCAATTTCCTTGAAAGAACCAACTTACAATCCCTACTAGCACCCTAGCAAATGAATGTGACTTAATGTACAAAGTGATTCTAAGAAAAAGTGTTTAATCTTGAAGAATGTAAGAACAATGAGTTTTTGAGACCTAGAGAGAATAGTTGCAAATGACTCAATGAATTGGGAGTTGTGAGGTGGAGACTATATATAGTGAAGGGGTGATAAAAGTGAAATTTCGCACAAAAACAACATGGTGAATCGATTCAGACAGCACAAAAACAAGTTAAAGACACATGA
>Ga0315913_1008416_pt1 | contig 12232 bp, 6 predicted proteins | sample MpolsnodulesMG_FD_207736 | JGI IMG/M metagenome (GOLD analysis project Ga0315913, IMG submission 207736) | Medicago polymorpha root nodule microbial communities from Los Angeles, California, United States - small nodules | ecosystem: Host-associated > Plants > Roots > Nodule | place: USA... | reverse complement strand
AAATTTAGATTTAGTATGGACTAAAACTGAGTGCAAATTTAGATTTAGTATGGACTAAAACTGAGTGCAAATTTATTTTATAGGGACTAAAAACACTATTAAAATTAAGTAATGACTAAATTTATAAGATCTCAATTTTATAGGGAGTAAAAACATATTTAATTCTTTTATCTACTATTACGACTACAAAAGCCCTATTTGTATCTTATTTTCACTATAATTTGTATTGAATAAATGAAAGAAGACAAATAAAATAAGAAAAATGTTAATTAATGTCCTGAAATACTAGTTAAAGAAACTAGAGTAGTCAAAATTTCTTGAAATTTGTGTAATCAAATGCTTAGAAGTGTAGAAAATATTGTTTTTAATGCAAAACTAGTGCCCAAACTAGTTAGCACTCAGCATTACTCATAAAATAACAGCAACCTCAAACTTTCTCAAAAGAAAAAGAGAACAGCGAGGGATGTATTGCATATTCCATGACTACATTTTGAAAATGACGAATCCTAGCTAAAACTGGTGATTTTTTAGAAGAAGAAAATCACATAAATGGTTTTAGATTAATATATTGCCATATCACATATTAAGTGGAATTTTTCACCCAATTCAGCTCACAATAACAACCCATTTAGGTTGTTCTTGGCAAATTAAGATAAATTGGGTGGTGGTAGATATCCAATGCCACACAATTTTAAGCAATTGAGTGGGATAAGATGTTACTTCACATTTTGCCACGAAGTATATTAGGAATAGTAATGATAAACCACATGTTTGAGTAGGATAAAAAAAGAAGAAAAAAGAAAGCGCATGTTGACAGATGACTCTAAAATTTAAAGGTAGTCAAATCAATCAACCCCCTAGCTTTCAAATTTAGTGGCAAATTATTGCCATATGAGTGGAGTATGAAGACTATCCCATTGAGACAAGACCACCTATACAATGAAATTAGAGCAGATATCTCATGTTAACCTAAGAAAAATACTAGCGAAAATAACTAACTGTTTCACGACACATGTGACATGTATGCCACTCATCCACTTTTTCAGGATTTCTATATTTTTCACCCCCATCTCCTATGATATCCGCTCAAAGCTTCTTTTTAATTGGCTTGTTTTCATTCTTGATAAATTCTTGATAATTATTGTCGTTGTGAATAGCATGGTTGTTAACCTAAAACAGTAAATACATAATCTTCGTTTATACGATGTTTAACATCCTTTTTTTCATGAAACAAAACTAATGATAGATTGAAGAACACATCTATTCTCTTTCTCTCTCTTCTCTCCTTCTCAAACCCTAGTCGTCACTCCTTTCTTCTTCTTCTTGACCCAAAACTCACCCCTCCGAGTTATTTTTCCTTCTATCCTAATTGAATAAGTGATTTCACATATTTTCAGTTTTCTTTCTTTTGTTTTTGTGATTTTGTCGTCTCTGCACGGCTCTGTTTGTTTTGATTTCCCGTCTTTATGCAGAGTGTTTTTTATTTCCCGTCTTAGTACGGTGTTTACTTGAGGTTGAAAAATTAGCTTTGAATAAGTGCAGATCCGATCAATGACTTTGGCGTCGTCAACGTTACAGATTTGGAGACATGAGTATTCCAGAGACTTGAATATAATCATATTTGTATGCATATGTATTTTGCAGTTTTATGCTATTAACATGGAAGATGTGAGTTTGTTCATAGATTCATCCGTTTTGTTTTTAGCGAATTTGAATTTGTATTATATCGATGTATTCTATCAATTTGAATGAATATCGTTTATTTTTGTAAAAAAAAATCCTTTTTTTCATTCCTTAAAAAAAAACTTTTTTTTTCCTTCATATATTTGAGGTTCTTACTCATTCTTAATAGAGCAATGTTATATGTACATGTAAAAAATCAACAACTTTTAAACAACTAGAATACATCAATTATAAAAAGTTATCAAAACATATCATTTCTCTACTTAATATCCCAACATAAATAAATTAGTCCCTAAATTTTTAAATCTAACCGGAAATTATTCCTTAAAGAATTTAAATTTTCATACTTAACAAAATCATTCCGTGTTTGACAAAATTTAGTGGATATTAAACATAGATAGTACTAATTTTTGTTTTATGGTGTGAAGTGTAACATCACTATCTCATCATGGAGTCCCGCAAGTCTTTCGGTGTGAAATGACACGATCCTTACGGCAGGTTCATTCAAAGGACATGTATCTCAATTCTTATCAGCTGCATCATTCACTTTATTTCTCACAACAAAAGCCTTCAACATATCAAGGTAATAATACTATTCCAAGTCTATCTTATAGGAGTATGTTATGTTGATACCGTCCCCCAAGTTGTATTGCTAAAAGGGTGGTTAAATTTTAAATTTTATTCTTGTAGCAAGCAATGAAATTGGTGCTCTTCTGTGGTTTGAATTCTGTTGTTCATGAAGGAATTATTCCTTGACTGGATTAAATGAGAATTTTCACTAAAATTTATCTGATTTGTTTAAAAGAGGTTTCTCTAAGGCGTAATTGAATTTTTGAAACGAGTGTAAATGATTTCCCTGATATTCAAAAAGGCTAATGAAGAACATGATGTATGTAGTATTAACATGAACATGTTCCTTATTGTTTGAAAGATAACTTGTGTTTCGTCTATGAAGCACGGACACAGGAAACGATACAGACATGAACATGTCTGCACCGATAATAATTTGAGAAAATGACATAATTCAATGTAAACATATGTGTCGGTGTTGTGTTGGATACATAGGTGTGTCCGGCTCTAGGACACGCCTAGTCCGAGAAGTGTTTGTGCTTCATAGTGTTTCATTGTTCCCACCCCTCTAAAGGAAAAAGAAGATAATAAATCTCCCTTTGATCTCTGAAGATAGCATATGAAACACAAATACTCTTTGGATCAGGCGTGTCCTGGAGACAGATATGTATCGTGCCCGACACCGACACATATAATTACATTGAATTATGTCATTTTCTCAAATTATTATCGGTGTCGACGTGTTTGTATCGTGTCCGGTGCATGTGTCTTAGTTTGTGCTTCATAGAAGATAACCTATGCGATTTTAAGTTGTTTTAGTGGTAGGTTAGAACTAGTGACACAGCAGAATCATTTGAGAATGACATTGATAAAGCAGCTGGGATTTCATAATTCCAATGAGGAGAGTCATTGATAAGGAAGCAGAGAGTGATAACCTATGTCTTTGCATACAACATTAATTTGTTTTGTTTGGGTGGGATGCAGAGAGTCATTGATAAGGAAGCAGCTGGGATTTCATAATTCCAATGAGGAGATTTGAGTAGTCGTTGGTGGTTACAACTGGAATTTAAAAAAATAAAATCAGTTTGTATTATGGAATGCCATAAATCCTTTTTAGACCATAAAGTAACCAAGTCCTCGCCTTCCCCTGCACTGTGTTGTGTGGAGCCAGTGGCTCAAGATGAACAAAATTCTCATATTACAGCTTTTAATTCAGGAGATGGATCCACAAATTCAGATAACGAATCTTCTTCATCAAAGGCCGTGCGCGATGTACATATCGTAAGAACCACTATTGCACATCTGAACACAACACAACAAATTAAAATTGTTTATTTTTCAGTTTTATGCTATGTAGCACTGACAATTCAGATTGAAGGTGCGTCCGACACCGGCACGTGTGATTACATTAAATTAAAACATTTTCTCAAATTATTATTGGTGTCAATGTATCAGTGCCGTGTCCGATGTCTATGACAGTGCTTCATAGGTTTTACAACACTGTTGGGCGATTTGTATAATTAGCCTTATGGAGGCCACTGCCCTTGAAAATTATTTATGCCGTATTCATTTTATATTTTCCAGTCAATGCGGTTAATGGAGGACTTTCTTGATCTTGCTAAAGAAAATACAGAAAAGGATCTGGAAACATGTGGTATACTTGGTGCTTTTCTTGTAAGAATCATTTTAATGCCATGAAAATTGTTAAATTGGCTTGTGTGCTGAAGGATTTACCATGAAAGATATGAACTTTATCAGTTCATGGCCTTACTATCACAAAATTACTTCAAAAGAAAATAACTCATCTTTATTGTCTTCCTATAGATTCAGAATAAATGAGATTCACATCCTCAGCTAATCTTTGTTGCAACTGAATTGTCTTTCTCTTTTCCCCTCTCTATGTATGTTCTTGTCATGTTTATTTCTTCTACTGCATTTGATGTTGCTAGGATTATTTTTATATTTTTTACTGTCTGTCTTGCATGGTTGCTTTAAAGTACACATCATTGTATTATAGAGATTCAGCACATGTTTGGAATCATGACCAGTTTAACGAAATCACGGTGGAACCGTGATTTTGTTGAAGCTCCGAAGTCTAGCTTTTGGAAAATCATGGTAGCACACGTGATTCTGCCAATCTTGCCATCGATCAAAACATGCACTCAATTCTTTCACTGTCTTCTTTTATGGAAGTGAAACAAAGAATTTGGTCTGTTAAGATGATTTACAGAAATTGAAATTTATTTGCGACGTGTCTTTCAATTATCCAGGAGAAGGGAACCCTCTATATGACCACACTAATCATACCAAAGCAGGAATCGGCATCTAATTCAGTTAGTATCTAGTTTGCAAACTTCCATTCTTTTTGACTTGGTTTTGCATTATTTTAGCACATGTTTTTAACGGGGCTTGGTTTTGTTACTGCTTGTTGCTAATTTGCTGCACTGTATTACAGTGTAATGCCACAAACGAGGAGGAAGTTTTCACAATTCTAAATGAAAGATCCCTTTATCCTGTTGGATGGATCCATGTATGTCCTAATTTTCTTTCTTTCCATATTGTGAGTCTTAGGCAACATTAGAGCAGAAATTATTTTGAAAAAGACAATATAGCAATAGTTCCTACTGGTTTGACTTCTATCTAACCATTCGCTTTTACAAAACATCTGTAGACGCACCCTTCTCAAAGTTGTTTCATGTCATCGGTGGATCTGCACACTCAATATTCCTACCAGGTGATTGATCCAAATTTATAAAAGCATTTATTTGTTCCACTATCATCAACTTCAAATCAGCATCTAAAGTGTTGCTATCTCCTTTACGAAAACATGTTGCATAACATATTATCGAGTGAATTAAATCGGAATTCTTATTGACAGCAAGGTTAAATTAGTTAGTAGTAGTTGATATCTTCAAAGGGAATTCATAAATAGAACAACATTTACGATTTTGTAGCCGATAATGATAATCAACCTAATAATTAAAACTGACAAATTGGAACCAACAGTTTTATGTTATTTTTTCAGGCGATGATTCCCGAGGCATTTGCGATTGTATTGGCACCAACTGATACATCAAGGTCTAATACTTGTCTTTCTTTATCAATAATTCCTTGTAGTTGCAACAAATTTTCATAATTGTGCAAAAAATGGCTCTGAATGTACACTATTTTGAACAAAACCTGCTTATATTTTCCTCTAGATGTAGATGTTAAAGTACTTTTACTAGCTTCTCTTGAACCACAATTTAAGCCTATTTCAAGATGCTATGGTAATGCCATGTTAAGAAAGAGTTTCAATTCACAGATGCAACAGATTTACTAGTTGTATGTTCTTTTCCCAGGAGCTGTGGTCTCTTTCGCCTAACCGAACCGGATGGTATGAATATTCTAAGAAATTGTCCGGAGAGGGGATTTCATCCACACAAAGAACCAGATAATGGCAACCCTGTGTACGAGCACTGCTCCAATGTGTACAAAAACTCCAATTTAAGGTTTGAAATCTTTGATTTACGCTAACATGGGTCTGATTCAGCACATACTGTCCCACAATGGATATAGCGCACATTTGTTTCCACGGTGATGTGACTCTCACCATTTGTCGATACAGAAGATCCAGGAAATAGCTTCTGAACTACCATGAGTCCAATTTGTATTCACCATTTGACCGTTAAAACAAACAGGCTTGTAGAGTATAAATGTATACTTACAAGAAATATGCAATTTTTACATGCAAGAATAATTCTGATATTAAGTTATTGTAACATTTTATTTAATGTAATAATGTCAGTTTAGTACTTACCTCTTGGACGTTCATATTTATTTTGGATGGCAACTTTTCAAAATAAATTGAAAGTTTAAGGAAATAAACTCAATAAAGATTTCTTTGATTTCTAGCTCTGCTTGCATCATAATCTACTCATGAAATGTACTTCTAATCGTAGAAAGCTGACATCATTGCTATCATAAGTTATCTGATCATGTTCGAAACAAGGAAGTTGGCGCAATACGCACAATCTAAACTTTACGAGTAATATTTGGAATGTTAAGAAACCGTCTAATATTGGGCTGCATGAATCTTAAATGAACAAACAGAACTTGTTCAGGCTAATTTTAAAATTGTCCGAAGGGATTTCATCCTCACAGAGAACCAGATAATGGAAACCCTGTGTATGAGCACTGCTCCAATGTGTACAGAAACTCCAATCTATGGTTTGAAATATTTGATTTACGCTAAAATGACTCTGATTCAGCACATACTATTAGCGACATGTCAAAAAGTAAATGTGTGCAACTCTTTTGAACCGTAATATGTTACATTGTGGGAATCTAACCCCTTCCGTTAAGTCCATCTTCGCTAGTAAATTAAATTGTTTTTTTTTACTAATGGTGGAAAAGTAATTCATATACAATTTGTATCTTAATATACAAGGATATACAACTAAATTGTTTTTTTTTACTAATGGTGGAAAAGTAATTCATATACAATTTGTATCTTAATATACAAGGATATACAACTTTGCCAAACTAGAGCTACACACTGCAGCAATGATTACTCATTGTTTGAAAGCTTTAGAATACACTATATTTTTTAAGGAAAAAAAAATCAGGATAATACAGCTAAAATTTTGAATATCTGAATAGAAGCTCTCAACATGGGTTAAGTTTATCTTCCTTTAATTTGCTGGCCACTGCTGCTGCTATTTTCATTTATGTCGCACAGAGTGGATCCACCGACAGATTTGGACAATTCATTCGTATTAATTATGTTTCTGGCTGAAGTTGTGAAACAAACAAACTAAATTTTCACACTACACCGCCTCATCAAGACATTCAATAGTTATTGTGCCCATCAGCATCTTATATTATAATCATATACTCCATTAATCAATGTTTATCACAATAATTGTTAATTGTATGTAATGTTTGATAGCAGATGCTGAAATTGGAACAGAATTGAGGAAGAAAAGTGGTTAACTGTCACAGTATCATAGTGTTACGTACGTACTACTACTATATGTGTAATTAATTTTGAATAGCATAAATCTCGTGTCCCAAGCGGGCCATGAAGAAGATATAGTTAAGATTTTTTATATTTGAATTCTAGAGGAATTGACTAATTCAGCGCCAAGTTTGAAACACATAATTCCACGTTATTACTTGTTTTGATCAACCAATCCTTTTTTGTGACGTTCTCCATATTAATATACGCAAGTAATACAGATAAAATTGTAATCTTAGTTGATTGAACGAAGCCACTCACACATGCGATTACATATATTTATGTCATTTTGAAATCAAATTATTATTTATTGGTGTTAACATGTAATATAATATAATAATTGCAAACCTCTTTGATATTGATCAAAAGAAGAAAGATATATATTCAATTGTTAATTCTTGATTCTAATCCTAATACATTCAAATATTTCAAAACTATTATCAGCAAATTTACATAAAAATCTCCAAGTTAGTTTGATATATTAATCAAACATTTACAACAAATAAACGAACATTAATCTAATTACATGAACTCATCACATCATATCGAAAATTCTCAATAAGGATGAACATTTCTACTCATTCCCAATCCATTTGTAGTAGCAAAGAACCCAAACAGCTCTTGTCTATATGGCAAATAAGATTTCCGTTTATCATTCTCCTTCCTCGCTTTACTCATCACATAATGTTTCTCATGCGCGGACGGTGCCGGAGCCGCGGTTTTCCCTTTCACCATTTTCACTTTCTTAACAACATTCTTAGTCTCGCCTGCGACGGAACTCGTTTTCTCTACCTTCGCCGGATTCAAAAACACGAAAGCATCTTTACCGTCACTATTACTTCTCAGCTTTGGATCTCGTAACTTCCATAACTTTGATGATCCTGTTGAATTACTCTTCACCGCTTTTTTTGGATTCCACTCGCAGTAAGTTCCTTCCACCGCTGAAGAACTCGACGCCGTCGCTGTCTCCGATGAAGACGGTGATTCGACGAAAAATTTCTTCACCGGTGAACGGTTTCCAGATTCGTTATCGTAATCGTCGGTGAAATGAAGATCCTGACCGAAAAAAGGAAAAATCGGACGAATCTGACCTTTATCAAACACATCATCAGCGGAAATCGGTGAAACGTTAGGATCTGCGAAAACAAATGTAAACTCATCATCATCTTCTTCTTCTACCTCTTGTTCTTCGTGTTTAACTTCGTTTTCGTTTTCGATTTTCTCGTCTTCGATTCTAAGCTTTGCGAAGAAATCGTTCTCAAATTTTCCTGAAACCTCGATAAGAGGTGAAGCTGAAACAGTTTGCATTGTGAGTGATTGCGTTTCTCTTTTCTTTTGTGTTTGGAGTAACTGAAATGAAATTGTTGTGTTTTTTTTTTTGTTGAAGTTGAAGATTGGTGAGGAGTGAAATGAAGGTTTTTGGGTATTTATATACGTGTGAAGTAAGGTGCCACGTGGCTATTCAAATATGGGACACAGTTGATTTTTTTATTTGGTCTTCTAGTGAAAAAAAAAGGGATTTTCCTTTTTGAATAGATTCACACGTTTTGTGTGTTCAAACTATTAACGCGGGGGAGGTTCGTCTCACCTTCGAGAATGAAATTCCTTGGCAGTAACTGGAAGTCAATGTTTTAAAAAAAGGGAAGTGATTTTTTCTTGTAGAACAAGGGATATAAGGATGATAAAAAAATTTCATCTAGAACAATATATAATTTTGACAGGAGTATTTTAATATGATTTTGTGTGAGATTAATAAAAGCATGAGCAAAGTTAACGTCACGGGTTATCTAACACCGTGAGCTGATCTCATTGATGACTTAACTTGGATAATAGGTGTGGGTGGCTGGGGGCACGCTTGTTAGTCAATTGTAGTTACTCCTCTGCCGTAGCGGAGTAATATACTTCATCCGTTTTTAATTATAAGTGAAATTGATTTTTTTGGTTTATTTAATTAATGATGTATGTGGTTTATATTATGGACCACATACATTATTAATTGAAAAAAAAATTAATATTACATTAAAAAGTGAAATGAATCAATTATTTTGGCACATTTTTTTAAAATAATTCCGTTATTTTGAGATGGAAAGAGCATTTACAAAAGAAGAAAAGAAAGACACGTGTAATGATGCTCATGCAAATCCCACAAATTTTTTGTTCGACCCATTTAGCATTATTCAAAATATACCCCCCCTTCCTTTAAAAAAAATAAAAAATACTCCCCCTATAAGCTTTACTCACCTAAAAAAAAGTATGTTTTACTTGTGTACGTGGTTGTATTTGACTCCCATTTTTTATTAGCCAAGCCTAATGCTGACCTTTTAAACTTTAACGGCTCAACAGCTCTTCTCAACTTATTTCCATATTATGCAACTCTTAACTTTGTTGACTTTCCAAAAACAAAATTACACAAAAATAATTTGTTGACTTTCCAATTTATGCTGGTGGATATCTGCTTCTAGAATTGGACGTGGACAAGAAATGAACCCACCAACATTTTACCTCGTCAAAGCTTGGTTCATGACAAAATATAATCTTGTCTTGATTATTAAGCCATTAATTTAAGGTATCGTTATCGCTAATAGTACAAACAAAAAGGATACTTCTTAATTGCCAATGAAAAAGAGTAGGGTAGCCAGTGCCAAAAACAAAAGTAACTCAAAATATTGGGCAGGAATCATGTGGGACCAACCATGTTCATTATTTCTATTTTTTTAAGAGGTACAAATTTATTAAAATATCAATCCCAAGCATAAGAAGGGACTTAGATTTTCTGCGGTTACAATATGAAACTTTGCGCTTTTTTACAACGTCAAATCCGGATCCCATAAGAAAGTGTACATGAATGAAGAACAACTAGGATACTAATAAAAGAAAATCAGATGAGATTTAGGGATTTTGTTTTTGTCTTTGATTTTGTTCGGGTTACTTTTTTTTTTTACAAGAAAAAATGGAATATATTAAGACCAAAGGAGAATCCTCATTAGTATAAGGTGTGTAAAAAAAAATTGGGTTACTTACATTTTGGTTTCTATGCCACATCATTCATCCTTGTCAACCTAAAACAGTTGCCACATCACCTGGTAGCAAAAAAATTTAACGTTAAGGACTAAATTGCTAACGGAGGTACACATCCAGGACTATTTTGTATTTTATCATGAGTCTTGAACCAAACTGACAACAATGTGCAAAGTTAGGGACCAAAGTACCATTTACCCTTCACAAAAATAATCCCTTAATTCTAGAGACTAGAGGCACAAGCCTTAAATTCCCTGATAGCATAAAAGGTATGACAAGGCATGACAATGCTTCTAGATAGTGGTATCAAATGGGTTGGTCAGACCCGCTCCGGAAGGCTCGATGACATAAATGAGTCAGCCCAACCCAATTCATTTGTAATTATGCCACGTATTCTAGAGCCTGATCTGATCCGTATGGAACAGTCTGGTCCATTTTTTACATCTTTATTTCTAGCGCTTTATCAAGTTCCTTTGGTATTTCATAATATTTCATCCACTTAGGGTGCTATTGATTTTTGTTGGGTCATGCCTATGAAGTTGCATCTTCAATTGAGTTATCTTATGGGTCATTTTCTTTGACAATAACATATTGGGTCATAACGTGTCTCCAAAATATCACAAGCTTCCTATGAGCTAGTAGCATTGCCAACCTTCTCTAACACAAAATCATCCAACATTGATGGATGAGGATGCGAGCTTGTTGATGATTCTTCCCTGTCTCTAAAAAATATTTTTTCCTCATCATTTTGATACAACTTTTCTTCAACTCGTGGTGTCTCAAAATGGTTCTATACCATCTTCAATACACTTTAAGAGCCAAACAACGCTTTCATACAAAAGCACCTTTTTTTTCCATAATTCTCCTTAGTAAGAAAAAGAAATTATAAAGTATATTCATGAGTTCCCATCGCTTAACTTCATTCTCTAAACTTTTAAAACTTGAACTTTAGATACCACTTTGTTAGAGATAACTCATAATTTATTTGATTCAAAATGTCAACTTGTACAATGGATCTACTTACGGGCACAATTAGATACATCTAAAATTACTTTGACGACTTTCCTAATTAATATAGATACTTCTATCGATTATTTTACACTTTTATATATTCAACTTATAAAAGTGTCGGCTTAGTGATAAGGGTTTGACTGTAACTTCAAGAGACAAGGTTGAAATATCATCCTAGTTAGTTCTACTTCTAAAATAGGTATTAGCGCCACCATTATTAATATTAATTTCCATTCATCATTTTTTTTATTAAAAAAAGTATGAAATCTATATTTCTATATAAATTTACGACCTCTTTGAATATATTTTTATCATCAAAATTTCAAATAATAATTAACATAAACATATTTTTTCCTCAAAAACATAACTCTAAACTACTATCAATATTAGTTTATTGAGTTACTTCTCCATAGAAATTTGAAAACTTCTTCATATTCTATTACTTCTCTCGCGTTAACTTAAATACCTATTTTTACTTATTACATATAACATTCAAGAGTAATATATCTATGTATAACAATATAAAGAATTCACACAAAAATACGACTACATAAAGGGTATGGTATTCAAATATAGTAAAAGACTTCATTTTCAACATGAAAAACAAGCTACAAAATTACAAAAAAAGAGAGTAAAATTAATAAATAATAATCATGTTCGCATAACTTTGAATTGAATATATAGATCGACTCTTATCTTTATCCTTATTAAAAAATATATGCAGATAGGGTACAACGATCCCTTATCAAGGATCAACTTAAGCTCGCAATGACAGTAACACATTATTTAGTTTACTATGAGATTTGTCACCAAGATAATCACTTGAGAATAAACTAAATAAAGTAAATAAATAAAATAGTCACAAGGAAGGGGGGTTTGAATTGTGACCCTTTAAAAATTATTCTGTAACTTAAAAAGTAATTCTCAAGTTGAAACTTGGAATGATTAAGT
>Ga0315913_1008415_pt1 | contig 12237 bp, 8 predicted proteins | sample MpolsnodulesMG_FD_207736 | JGI IMG/M metagenome (GOLD analysis project Ga0315913, IMG submission 207736) | Medicago polymorpha root nodule microbial communities from Los Angeles, California, United States - small nodules | ecosystem: Host-associated > Plants > Roots > Nodule | place: USA... | reverse complement strand
CAAGATTCTGAATGAACAACGAAATACTCATATCTTGTCATTTACTCTTTTCTGAGACGATTTCAGTTACCATCCTCACCTTGGAGATAGTGATTCCAGTAAAGAAACACTTTTATCAATTTTAAATGCTTAAGTGAGTTATTTTCAGCCTTGGCGGCTTGAATGTCGGTAACAATGAACTTTGACTATTAGTTATCAATATGACTTTGCAATTGCGTTGTTGTAGATTCTTTTAATTTTTAGCTTTTATGTGTGGTATAAGCTTTCCTGTATTGTTTCCCTAAACTTTGACGTAGCGGCCACAACGCTAACCGCTTTATCTTTTTATATGGTCGGCTGCTAGCCACCATTGACTAGATAGATATTGAATGCAAAACTCGGTTGAATCAATTCATGTCATGCACACAGACAATCATAGATAATAGCTTATTTACCTCTTAAGTGATTGATTCTTCCTAAGCTGCATACGGGAAAAATTAGAATGCCAAGCAAGATTCTCAGGATACCATGGCAAAGGTCTAATAGCTTCCTCCTCATCCACTTCATCAACCTATATGCAACAATCCAGGACCCAAACAGAGACAGTAAACAAACAAAAAAAAACAGTGTGATTATTCATACATCATTGATATTGATGACTTACCATGGCCTGAAGAGCAGGTGCAAAGTCATTCTCCAGCTGGGACCGGATATCAGCATGAAAAAGGCTACTGAGATAAAACAAAAAATTGTAAATGAGATGTGAATCAAAACAATTTGGATGAACTAATCTGCATTCAAAGGGATCTGAATATACTATATAGTATACATACATTGCAGGGTATTTTTTTAAAATTGAAAATAACATTAAAAGAAACCTATTAAACAAAAATACACAATTAAAGAGAAGAGACTTTTCAAACTATGAAGAAAAATATAACAATAATAATAATACTCCTTTTGACAGAGACTCTCAGTATCTAGAAATCAAATATATCTTTGGATAAAAGAAAAAAAATCACATTAGACCTCAACTAAATTGTACCAAGCTGGATAGACTACTCTAAGGCTTTGTTTGCGAGTTTGGAGGGGAAGGGAGGGGAGGAGTTTGGAAAGAAAGAAAAAAAGGAAGGAGCAAATGGAAGAAATAGATGACATTGAGAGGGGAAGACTTTGGGGGCTCATTTTTCTTCATAAAACAAAATCCTCCTCATTTGGGGGAACTCAAAAATTGCATTGGAGGAGGGTTTTGGGGGGTTTTGCAGGGTTTACCTGAATTCTTCAAATTTAATCTATCTAGTTATAATATTTTATAATATTATTAAAATTAAAAATATATTAATCATAAGATTTATCATTCTCTAAAAATTACTGTGTCAAAAAATTTGAAAGATTTTACACCATTTTCCCCCATATTTCCAACCCTCCAAAGCCTTCCCTTCCCCTCCCCTCCAAACTCCCAAACAAAGCCTAAGGGAACAAAGCTTGAATCAATAAATTACGAAATTCTCATCACTCGGATCAATAAATTATGGATGTAAATCAAGACCTGTATCATTTGGGTTGATTTATGAAATTCAAATCTCTAATGATAATCCAAAAATTTACGATGAACTAAATTCAGGCAATAGTATTTAGGAAGAGTTTAATTAGATTTATCTTATGACATAAACAATTTGAAAGAGTTTATGGAAACAACAACTTAGTTGTACACATGAGCTGTTTTCAACTTATTTTCATAAGCTCTCCATGATAGTTTATGTGGAGTTTTCCTTCATTCCTCATTGTAAAAAGCACTTATACAGTAAGCACTTACAATCGAAACACCCTATAAGATAGCTTATAAGATTTTGTTATAGCTTATGGTGTGCAGGTGTATTATGTATGCAACAGCTCTCACTTGCTCTTAACATTCAGTTTTACTTTCAATTTCAGATTCCAGTTTTCTTATTCGATTATTACGGGCGTGCAATCATAATCTATTTTGAAATTCTGTTACGATTGATAAACTAGTTTTATATATTGAAGTGAGTTATTAGATACTAGAGAGTTGAAGATCTAAGTACAGTAGAAAATTGAAGAAAAGAAAACCTTGAATTGATTCGAAATGCTGCAGGTAACTGAGTTCGAAGAACTTGCATAAACGAATCCCATTCTTCGAATGAAACGATGTTCTGCGCCTTGTAATAGTGATCGAAATCAGGATTTTGAATATCGAACAGAGTATTTGTGTTGGAAGAAGGAACTGATTCTGAACGCGGTTGCTTCCAAACGTTCTCTCTATTTTGCTGGAAGTGCTTGCGCTGAGTTCGGTTCTTCCCTCCTTTGCCTCTCCCCATTTCAATTTCAAGTTTCAGTTTCAGTTTCAGAGTGAACTTCCTGTTTACACTTCAGATAGACAATTGCTTTTCACTTCAATAAGTTCCTAGTAACACAAAGAAAATACAAGTTTGCCCTCAGCAATAGTTATCTACCGCTCCGATATGTTTTTTATCATTCAACATTTTATAACATTTCTTTTATCATTCACTTCATATTTTTTTCAACATTTTTTTTATCATGCAACATTTTTTCACATTTATTTTATGATTGCATATTGAATAAATAAATTCGAATAAAAATTATGTATAAAAGAATAAATAAATTCGAAACAAGATTAATTAAACTCAACGAATAAAAATTGCATATTAATTAAATTCGAATAATGTTGCGAACTGAATAAATTCAAATAAAAGTTACATTACATTACATAAAGTTTTTAAATATGTCCTATCATTACATTACATTTGGGGGGAGAATACACCTTCCAACTACAACAATTATCTTACCTTTGAAATGGGGTGAATTCAAACTTGCTAAACAGCAGAGCTCAAGCATTCGCCCGGAAGTTCTATTGTTCCTTTCAAAAGGTTGAATTCTTGTTGGGCTTGGTTTAAATGATGGTATCCAAGTGTCAACGGAATGAGGTTCAGACCTTGACACTTCAATACCATCATTTAAACGAGGCCAACAAGAATTTAACCTTTTGAATGGAACAATACAACTTATGGGCGAATGTTTGAAAATTGTTGTTTAACAAGTTTGAATTACACCATTTCAGAGTAAGACAATTGTTATAGTTGGAGGGTGTATTCCCTACCTAATGACGATCTTCTGGCGGAATCAAACTGTTGAGAATATCTTCCGTTGATCTCAGCAACGTCACACACATATCAATCCACTGGAACATGTTGTGCTCCCAAAACATAGTCCTCACGTTATCGTCGTTCGTTAATTCCACCCAATTGAATGATATTCTCTTATCGTCGAGCGTTGGACGTTTATACCGAACGTATTACACCCTCCTTGTGTCTCCGAGGTTGACTCTTTGGTTGAATTGATTTAGTTGATCCTTGATACCTCTTAACGTGACACCAAGGTACCGAACCTTCAACCTCTTAGTTTCTCCATCGTTGAATTGTGCATGAACCTCGAACATATCGGCCATTGTTTTAAATCTACACAATAAGAAATTAAAAACAATCAATGAAAAACTCATTCAAACATTTCATCAATATAACTCCTAAAAAACTAAAATTATACATAAACCCTAAAAAAAATTAAAAACTCGAAAATAAATATAAATTTAAGCAATATAATTCCATTATAACAAATATTCATAATATTTGTTAATAGCATTTCAGATCTACAACATAACTCTATTAAAATAAATAAAACAAAATTTTAACATAAAATTAAAACCAAAACTATAAACATTTAAACATATATACCAACTAAAATGTATGATAATAGCCTAAGTGATTACTTACTTGTGATTTAGTGGCAAAAAAATTGGATGATTTGGTAGAGATATTTTAGAGAGAGAGTGAAAATTGAATTTTTAGAGAGAGGGAGTAATGAAAGAGTGGTTGGAAGCTTGGTTCTGACTTGAATAAGTATTATGTGTAGCGGTAGTTAACTACCGCTGGCCTCAACGGTAGTTAACTGTTGCCGGCTAGGCTAACGGTAGTTAACTACTGCTGGGGGCAAATTTGTATTTTCCATGTGTTACTAGGAACTTATTGTTGTCAGAAAAGCAATTTTCAGTAAGATACTTCATTAGTTTGGGATTTTCTTTCGATATTCACTTGGGCTTTTTCCTCTCAACAAACCACCAAGGTTTAATTTTAAGAATTCTGCTCTTTAGCCAACAAAAAACGCTCGCGCCCAACTGAATTGACCATTATACCCCTGCATGAGTTAACTCACGCACCTTATTATGCCTCTGTGTGACTTAAGTCACGCAGTGTGAGTTAACTAAGGCAGGATTAACACTTGCGTTAGTTAACTCACACAGGGGTATTTTGGTCATTTTGGTTGGGTGGGAGCAAAATTCTAATTTTGATTTTTAAAAATTAAAAAGAGTCCTTAAATTTTTATTGACAAATATATTTGTGTAATTGTTGTGGACTTTCACTCAATATCACTTGTTTTATACAAACTTACATAATTCAGCTTACTCATGTTGCGAGTTTATTTGGAATAAAAATGTTCCTTTGAAAGTATCGTATTTTGATTGAAGATTATTAAACAACAGACTTCCTACAAAAGATAATCTTGTTCATTGAGGAGTTGTAAATTTAGACTCATATCTTCGTGTCCATGACTGCGAATTCGAGGAATCGATCATGTCAAACATTTTTTGATGTTGGGTATTAGTACTACTTGTTATAAATGGGTTTTGCAATATGCTAAGTGTATGTTTGGTGAATGAAGAAATCAGGGTACAAAATCACGTTGAGAGAGAAGCTACAACTAGTAGATTTACAATTTCACATTCAAAAGAGTTGCAAACGCGAAGTGGTGGTGGCTTACTATGTAACCAGACACACGATAATTCATTTTGTGGTTTGATTGGTAGTGGATATTTTTGTTATAAGCTTGGCGTCATTTGATTGACATCGATGTGGTCTATTTGAAAAAAATACTCGAAATGAAGTAATATTTTGTGTTCAAGAGGGACTTGGAGATCTTTAGATACATAAAGTTAAATCTTTGCCTTGGTTGTGGATGAAAAATAAGAGTAAAAATATCATTTATCGCTTGAATGATCGGTGGACTCAGTGGCGGAGCCTTTCATGGGCTGGGGTGGGCCACAACTCACCCGGAAAAATTAAAAAATTAACGATTATAGGTCTATTTTGCGAGATTTTATACAATTTTATGTCGGTTTTAGGTTTCAGTTGATCCAAATTCCAGCAAAGTGATGTAGTGGCCCATCCAAAAAATTTAAATAATTCAATTATAGGTCTATTTTGTGAGGCTTTAAACAATTTTTCAACAGTTAATTTTAGTGGTCCACCCTAACTTTTTTTTCTAGCTCTGCTGCTGGGTGGACTCAACCACTTGTATATTTAGGGGTTGTTAATTAACATCCCGTCCTTTTCATTTTTAGTCTGTGCTAAGTTTGTTTTTTTATCCTTTGGTTGGTGTGGGTTACTTCGGTTTTTCAGTGATCCTTGTGAACATATTTCCTTGCCTCAAGACCTTTTGTTGTATCTTCTTTTTCATTGCATACTTTGTGTTTCGAAATCATTATTTATATATGTGTATACATCTTTTTCTTTTTTTTTTAAGTTTTTACGTCAGCATCCAAACATGTTAAGAAAGAAATTTGTTCATAAATTTTTTATGCAATTTTATGCTTAGTGTGGCATTGATTTGAGATCTATGAAGGTCACGTTTTCACGTGTCTAATAACAGAAGTCAACAAATATATCACTTTGACTAATACATCACAATTTCATTGGTATTTATCGATTTACGAATTTGATAGACTATTTTCCCTTATACTCATAGTTTGGAGGAATAATTTGCATCTTACCTAAATAAATAGTTGTAAATATGACTCGTTGATATGATAAAAACGATTATCAAGATTCTTAAACAAATGAATTTGTCAACGTAGTTCGGTTTAGTTGATAGAACATTGACTCAAATTTTGCAAGAACACAAGTTCAACTCTAACTTTAGTGTTAGATCTTTCTTGAGGATTTTTTTTAGGTAATATGTAAGTACCCTATTAGACTCAACTCATCGAATTTTTGCATATAAGAAAGAAAAAGAAAAAAAGATTATGATGGTGATAATTGACTATGATCACCACTTGAGCCGTAAAAGAGAGGCTTGGAATAAAAACCTAAGAGGTTGATATTTCAAGCTTTCCAAATTTGCATCCTTGAGAGCAGCTTTGTTACTAAATTAAGATGAACCACTCACCACTTGAACAAAAAATAACTTTCATATAAGCTTTAAACTTTATCCAATTTAACGAAAATACTTACACTTTTCACATGTTATACAGCATAGTGCTCCTCATTCACATCAAATGCTGGTTCTCTAGTGCTTTTATGCGACACTGATGGATCACTAATTTATAGTCCCATTTCATCTTTGTCGTTATTGTCTTATAAAAATCCCAAATAATAAGACAAGAGTAGATTATATGTGCAGAAGAAAGCAAAAAAGCCGTGACATCCCTTTATTCAAACTTTAGGCAAAGATTAAGACTAGCAACTTTAAATCAAAGGAAAATTATAAAAAAAAAATGCACAAAGAGAAACAACTTGTCCTAAGCCTTTTAATGTTTATAGACAATTGTTCAAAACACAAAAAGCTAACACTCACTCACTCACATATCACAAACAAAATCAAAATCATCACTAGTTTCTATATCATTATCAAAATCATCATCTGCATCCATCTCATCAAAATCCATTTCTCCTCCAACAAATTGACTATCAATTTTTGGGCCCTCAACTGGTTTCCTTGCCTCTTGAATTATGGACAGTATTTCCTCAATGCTTTGAGATGAATCATTCACACCATTCACATCATTTTCTAACTTGTTATTTTTCCCTTCCTCCACAAATTCCACTGGCAATTTATTAAGAAACCATGGGTGCATTTTAATTTCTGGAATGGTGATTCTCTGCATAAACAACATGGATTTAATACAAATATATTGTGATTCAACAAAATTATTTATGGAAAAATGAACCAACTATTATACCTTTTCAGGGTTGGCCACAAATATTTGAGATAAAAGGTGTCTACAATCTTTAGAGACACGAACATAGTCGGGAATAGAATAATGAACCTTAAGAATTCTCTGTCAAATCAATCCAAAAAATATCAAAAAATTAAGTGATAAGTTTATGGATTTAATTCAAGTATATTATCACAATAAAAAATTAACATTTTCACAATCGTAATTGTCAAACCATTGAAAACGTTTGATTTTAATCATAACTATTTTTAAAATATATATAATTAATTATGATTTGGTAATGGTGATGTTAAACATATGCAATGTATGAAAATTAAACCCTAACTTTGTATGATAATACTTGTCACACATGATAATTAGTATTTACAAACTAACCTCAATTGTCTTTCTGAAATTTCGTGGATCGTCCGGATCTTCAAAAGGATAACCACCAACTAGCATTATATACAAGGTAACCCCACAAGACCAAACATCAGCAACCTATTCTCAAACACAACAATGTTTGTGTGGCCAATGTTAGCTTCAAATTCTTAAAACACGAAAACCCTTTTAAGTATTAATTATTAGTTAGCAATTAGAAAGTAAAATTAGCAGCAAAAATACCTTTCCATCATATTCTTTCCTTGAAAAAACCTCTGGGGCAATATATGCGGGAGTTCCCACAGTAGATTTAGGTTGGGAATGCAGAACAGAAGACTGAGAAAGAAACAGAATAATGTTAATAGAGTTTAACTAAATTTAATATTTGATATTGGAATTAATTGGTATGTAGGTGTAAAAAAATTTAGACCATCAATCAATTATAATCGTTAAATCATTAAAATATTTTAACTTAATTATTAATATCTTAAAAGTCACGATTGATTGTGATTCTTTAACAATATAAAAAGTTTTACGCCGACAATGTATCAAGATTAAACTCTTTTATAAGCGAGAAAGTCCTTGCCTTGGAGTAACCAAAGTCGCATATTTTGAGTTGTGGTGAAGAGCTTCCATCTAAAAGTGTATTTTCTAGCTTGAGATCTCTGTGGCAAATTTCCTGCATCAAAATTAAAATTTTCAAACCAACTAAAACATTAGGACTCAAGACAAATATTCTCTAAAGTGGAACTAATTTGAGTCATATGTGACAAAAATAGTACCATTGAATGACAATAGCTGACTCCAGAAATCAACTGCTGGAAGAAATATCTTGCCTATGCCGACAACAGAAGAATAAAAATGTCAAATACTGTATGATAATTTTACAAATAATATTGAGAACCCTGTACATGATTTTGAAATTAAATGGGAAACATTGTTAAAAACTGAACTTTTTTATTATGGTATTGGCTCAGCGACCAACACATACTCAAATAAACACACACGAGGAGGAGGAAACATGTGGTGGCCCGGGTTCAAGCCTGGGATTACACATAAGATATTGCCAACTACTAGGTTATATCAATGAGGACAAAAACTTAACATTTATTATTAGAATATGATAATAGTATATAATAGGAGTTAACATTGATGAGCAGTTTGAGAACAAAATAACTAACAACTATCAATTGAAAAATTCAACACTAATAATATACTTATTGGATAAAGTTAGAAATGAAAAGACACTCATACTTTGTTTAATACAAATTGTAACGTGGATGCAATCTTTAATACTATTAGTTTTGTGGAATTACTGCTTAAGAAAATATTACATAACTAATATAATGGCATCATAGACAAAAGCACTATAATAAAGTCAATGAAACTTTCTTTATTCAATTATCAACAATTGGATTTAGAAACGATCTTATCTACCTCGTCTTCACAAAATCTACCAGCACTGCATATTCTTTCAAATAGTTCTCCTCCTGCAGCATACTCCATCACTATAGCTAGATGAGCTGGAGTACATAGAACCTGCCATCAATGGAAATTTTGTCTTAATCATAATAATTAATATTACAATTTAAAGATCAAATTGACAAGCTCCATCTAATCCAGAAAAGAAAAAATAATATTAAGGTGACATTTTTGACAATTTTAGAAGTGTTTCATGTATATTTTGAACTCGTACGTGAAATTACAAAGTCAAACTCTTACTCTTTAACACTGAGCTCACAACTCAAGCAATACAGTACGGAGAAAGTAATCACAACGATACACACAAAAAAAGGTTATTACCTCTTTAAATCTAATGATATTGGGATGCTTCAAGGATCTATGATTTATGATCTCCCGTTGAACATGCTCATCAATCTGCAACATGAAACAGTGAATTCAGTCACATGAAAGTTACTAACCAATCAACCTAAGACCAACCAAAGTACGAGGTAACATACATGCATATTATAACTTTAGGCCTAAGACAACCTAAGACAAAGACAAACATGCATATATAAGCAAAGAGATGAAGTTAAAAACAAGACCACAAACCTTAAGGCCTCTCTCAATGATTTTGACAGCATATAGTTTACCACTTTGTCTCTCCCTTACAAGCTTTGCTACCCCAAAATTTCCTGACCCAATACCTTTAATAATTTCATAACGTTCTTCCATTCTTGTGACGTATACAATTAATATTACACAATTTACAACAGCCAAGTGTTGTTTTTTGAAGAATATATGAACTAGCAAGTAGCAAATTGAAAAATCTTGTCTGATTTTTATGACCTCAAATTTTCCTATTGAAAATTAAAGATGTATGGTTTTGCTGACATTTATACCAGTGTTGCTATTACAACAAGTGGAATTTAAATATGCCTTGAGAAAGAGGGCTCAAACAGAAATAGCATAAATCCCACGTGGTCAGAATCTACTGGTCCAAATTTGTACGAACTAGAAACAAGTTGGTCCGACGTGGCGATTTGATTGCTTTTAATGGAGAAACTATAATTTTATATGACCGTCCCTTGCAACATCTTAAAATTAATTCATCTGTCTCATCTATGAATATTGGTTGGAGCTTCGTTTGATTTTTATTCTTTTTATCTACAAAACAACAAATAATCATTGAAAGTCACACATAAGGGAAGTAGTTGAGTTTAAACTCTCACCATGGTGTTTGGTCTAACAATTTCGATATTTTTAACAACTGAATTAAAACTTATGATAACTTTGTTTGATTTTTATACTATGCACAATTGTTTTTTGTCGCTAAAATAATCTCATATTAGATGAAAATATAAGTGATAAACAACATTTAATTGAGGGGTGTCATCTTAAAGATTTTAAGCCTAATAAAATGTATAATATCCAAATTATTTACGTAATTTTTTTTTGACAGGAAATTATTTTCATGATGATTGTTTTTAGTTCAATGCAATAATTGATGAATGACAAAGTAACTTAATTTACAAATAGTTCCAATATATTTAAACCTTGATTACAATATATTTCTTTTTCTTAGGAGTACAATATATTTTGTTTAAAAAAAAAAAGGAGTACAATATATTTCTTTTAATAATGCCATATAAAATTTATCATTAAAAAGTTATATCTATTCAAATTCGAATGTGAAAAATGACTAAATCATTTTTTTTTTGAGAGAATGACTAAATCATTCTTATCGGAACAAAATAATTAGTACAATATAGCTTTTGATGTATGCTTAATTTATTTTTATTTTTTTTGGAAGTAGACTAAATCATTCTTATCCGTATATTTTTATAAAAAAATAAATTACTTAAAACTTGGCATTTTATAATTGTTTTTGCTCTGTAGATAAATAAAAATATAGAGAAATAGTACGATGAGAGGAATGAAAGGGAGACAAGGGAATGACGTGGACGTTGAATATAGAATGAGATGCAAGCTGGATCTGGGACCATTATGCAAATTGATTTACGCTAAGATATGGGATGCTAAGGAAGGAAAAAAAAAAGTGGTAGGGCTGAGTTACTTGTTGTTATTTTTATTGAGTGAAATACATGTTACTTTTATGTGAGATTTATCTTTAAAGTTTAAGGTTAAAAAAAAATTAAAAAGAGAGTGTTCATAATACTCGTCTTTCTTGAATTCCATGATGATTGAGAGGGTGAAAATGAAGTGAAGTGGACGTGTGCATACAGAAGATTGTCAAGTTGATTACATCAAAAGAGCAAGTTGGTATTGCATCTCTTATTTATTGAGAGGTTAGGGTATGTGACATATCTTTGTCGTTGATGTCTGTGTGCTCATTTCTCACCTTGCCTGGACTTCGTCTTCTTTTTTTTTCCCTATTTGAAATGGTGTAATTAATAATTTATAGTATATGTTTTAAATGTTTGTATGAAATTTTTTAAAAGTTAAATTATATTAAGAAAGATTCACGTTTTATTTTGCAGGGCATAACCGTATGAAGATTACTCTTTACGGTAGATTTATTATTTTATTATAGACAGCCGTGTTCAAAGAAATAAATTTGTGTCTTGTGGTGCAACTTACTTTCTTTTTTTAGGGAACTTGCTTTTTTATTTATTTATTTGGTAACACTTGCTTTGTTTAATTAAAAATAAATTTGCGTCTTTATATATATGTCTTATATAGTAGCCACCGTCTACAAAAATTGTAATTTGGTGCCCTATGTTAGATATTATATTAGTGAGTCCAATATGATGCTCTAACATTTATTATCACAAAAGAAAAAGGATATTTAACTTTGGTTTCTTGGTCCTTTCAAAGAAAACAAAACTTTAGGTTCTTGGTTATTTAAAAAACAGCAATATAATGCATAAAACTCTCACATACGTCGGGTTTGGAAAGAGGTTCTACCTTTTAGTATATTGTACGCAACTTTACTATTTTTACACAAAAGGTTGTTTTCATAACTTAAAGTTGCGTACAAGGTGACATTTAGCCTAGGAAAGGAGAGTTCTTTTCCACTATGGGAAAATATTGTGACCATTAGATTAGATCAAGTACACAATTTTATCATGGTCTCTCAACACTAAATTTTTTTGTTTATACAATCTTCTTCACCAATCACCACCATTATTTCCACCAGTCATGCTTTCTCTCTTTGTGGTCTCATATCTCTCCCTTTTCAGCTTTCATGTCCTTCCTTTGGCACCGACCGGTTCCGACGGTGGTGGTAGTTTCAGATTAAAATAGTTAAAAAAAACCACTACATTCATCCTTTTTTTTTATTTCTCAAAAACAGCCAACAAATGCGTAGACATTTTAGATCTGAGTTTTTTTTTTTTTTTTTTTTATGTTTTTGGTGTGGTTGTGTTAAGTTATTGGTTTTTTGA
>Ga0315913_1008411_pt1 | contig 12240 bp, 6 predicted proteins | sample MpolsnodulesMG_FD_207736 | JGI IMG/M metagenome (GOLD analysis project Ga0315913, IMG submission 207736) | Medicago polymorpha root nodule microbial communities from Los Angeles, California, United States - small nodules | ecosystem: Host-associated > Plants > Roots > Nodule | place: USA... | reverse complement strand
TAGAAAAGTGTGATATGTCCAGCTTTTTTTTTTTTTTTTTACAAATGTTATGTCGTTTTTTTTTTATAAATTTTTTGTGGTGGTTGGGGTTTGAACCTCGGACCTTGCATATATTATGCATTGTTCATACCAATTGAGTTAAGAGTTAAGCTCACGAGGACTTTTGTACAAATGTTATGTCGGCTTTAATAGAATAGAATTAAACATTATGATATACCATATAGTGGAGTACTACATATACACTACAAGAAAATACATTACATTATTTCTCTTTCAAAAAAATACATTATTTTTTAAAGAACAAGAAAATACATAATTAGCTACCATATTTTAACTACCATTTATGTGGTAGTTAATTTCAATTAAAAAAACAACTATTTAACTGGAATTATAAAAGTTGTACCATTTCGATTTTTATTTTGAGTGTCACCTTTTTTAGTGTCTGTTCACGATATTTTAATTTAAAAAATAATTTATCACTTATATTCCTTATTACAAATTACTTATCAAACAACCCCAACACTGAATCATTTTCTTCATTTCTTCATCAAATACTTAATCATAAGAGCACTAAATCCTAAAATCACTGAATTGAAGAAACATTGAATCTTCATCGTAATTTCCTAACAATGAATCACTGAATTATCGTTCTACATCGTTCAGAATCACAGAGCACTCCTCAGAACCACGACTCACCGATTCTCCAATTTGCACTATCAATATTCGTTAAATCACCCATTCTCCATTCTCGTTCCTTAATTGTTGGTTCTCGGTCTCAAATTTGCATCGCTGTCGGTTTTGGTTTGCAACGAATTTTGCTAGTTCGCCGCATTTTCTCAAAAATATTTTTCTAGATAATTTTTCGTCCAATCCATGTTACCGCCAATGTGAAAATTAACTCACAGCTAAACACTAGCTAAATGTGTTTTGCTAGAGATTAGCTACCATTTTTTCGTAGCAAATCACTATTTTCTTGTCGATATCTTAATTTGATTCACTAAAAACTAATAACTTATATAGTTCGTATTTTTGGTGTAAAGGCATTTATAGGTTAAAAAAAATAGTTTAGATATAAAGGCCATTGTATAAACATTATAATTATAGTTACTAGCGGAAAGACGGGCATTATCGTACCCGTCTATCCGCTTTTACTACTGTGCTAACGCATTTGATTATTTTATTATGTTTGTTTGTACAATTTTGATTAAAAATTTTAAATTTTAAAATATTAATGGAAATTATTGATATATTGATTTATAAACAAAATATTGTCAAGGCATATACCAAAATTATCTTGTTTCAAAAAAAAAAAATCATCTATGAACTCAACATATTTTTGTTTGCCTGCATATAAAATAATGATCATTTATTGTTTATTCTAATAGTAATTAGTACATCATAATATAAATGTATAAATGACATGTTATGTAAAAGAAACATTGCTATGATTGCGATAAAAGAATATCTTTAAAAACTACATTTTTTGTAAAGTCTCCATCTTCTCGTTCTATTTTTCCTTCTTTAATGAGAACTTTTGTTCAATTTTGAGAAACTCCTCTTTATAAAGCTACATATAATTGACCATGGCTGAAAACATGTCATGAAAGATAAATTCCGACATTGGGAATTGTCTGCCCTTGTGACTTATTTATGGTAGTTGCAAAACTTAGTCGAACGGAAAACTGTTTTCTACTAAGCACAAAGGGAAGTCCTGAACTCGTATTTGTTTTTAATTTAATTCTAGGCTAGAATGCTACTTTTCCAACATTGCTTCGTGTTAGGATTTTCACATCCAACATATTCTTAAATAAAACATGACATAACAATCGTGCCCCATTACACAGACCATATATAGGGTATATGTTTCACAACAACGTCAATGGTGCACCTTTTTTTACCTTTGAAATATGTGGTGGGATACTTCCTTGAGCAATTGAGTTTAAGAATTCTTGTTGATAGAAGTTATGAATATCCCCTTCAACCTCGTCAAATGACAACAAATTATGTTCGTCTCCTGGAAGATTGATAATTATGTCATCCAATTTTCGAACATCATCATTAATAGGTGTAATTATGGCTCTTTCGACCATATACAATGCATCTCATCCATGCAAATCTAATTGTGGAAAAATATGATCAATAAGAGTTTGTATTGACTGTTCTCCTTCCCCATGGTAATGTAATTTGAGGAGGTATCCTCACCATATCATTGGATTTGGTAGGTTCAACACGGTCACCAATTCACATGCGAAATTGTGCAAATTCAGGATCATTCATTGATCGCTTATTTTGTACCAAATGTAGGACCTTGGTATTAGCCCACAAATAAGACCTAATAATACATGTAGATATCATTTGTGCTTTACTGCCTTTTTGAATAACTGGAAGTACTTGACGAAAATCTCCACCCATGATCATAACTTTTCCACCAAATGGAGCATCACAGTCAAAAATATCTTTTAATGTTCGATCTAATGCCTCTAAATAGTATTTGTTTGTCATTGGTGCTTCATCCCAAATTATGGTAGCTGCTACTCTAATGATCTTTGCAAGATCTTTTTGCTTTTTTATATTGCAGAAGGAATTTGGTTGTACATCAAGAGGTAAGTTAAATCGGAAGTGTGCAGTTCTACCACCCAGTAATAATGTTGCAGCTATACCAGATGACGCGGTTGCTAAGACAATTTTTCCTCTATTTCTCAAAGTTGTCATTAATGCTCGATAAAGGAATGTTTTACCTATTTCGCCTGGAGCATATAAAAATATACTTGACTCTGTTTACGATCAATGACATTCATAACGTTAGAGGATTTAAAGTCAAATCTTTAACATTATTTTTTTCTCACGTTTGTTACTAATCTTTTTTTAGAGGATTTAAAATTCAATCTTTAACAATATTTTTTGCTCACGTTTGTTACTAATCTTTTTTTAGAGGATTTAAAGTCCAATCTTTAACAATATTTTTTGCTCATGTTTGTTACTAATCTTTTTTTTAGAGGATTTAAAGTCAAATCTTTAACAATATTTTTTTCTCACGTTTGTTACTAATCTTATTTTAGAGGATTTAAAGTCCAATCATTAACAATGTTTTTTGCTCACGTTTGTTACTAATCTTTTTTTAGAGGAGTGAATCATCAACTCCGTCCCTGATTTTGCAAGTATCAGCCAAAATCGTCCCCAAATTTTACGAAATATCAATTTTGTCCCTAAATTTGTAAACTGTCAATCAATTTCGTCCTTCCAAATAACGGGGGTGTTAACGGAGCTGACGTGGTTGTTAACCTGTCACATGGACTGCCATGTCAGACGCCATACAAGTAGGGACTAATATGGCCGATTGTAACCAACATTTTCAAGGACTAATTTGGCTGATTTGCAGAAAATGGAAGAATGTCATCTTCCCCAATGACTCTCTTCCTTAACGGCTATTTCTTCCCCAAATGTATAAAATTGGAACCCTAATTTTACAATCTTTAATCCATGCTCCAAAATTCCCAAAAATTCTTCCAATAATTAGTGGTAACGTTCTTCCCCAATTGAAATAACCTCAAACCCTAATTTTTTTTTGAATGAATTCGAAATCAAAAAAATCCCCAATATTCATTCAAACAAAACTGTTGTAATTGAATACAAAATGATGGGGTTGGGTGTATGGGCAAAAATTGTTTAGAAAATCGATCTTCATGTTCAAGTCAAAGGAAAGTGGGAATGAAGTTGTTTGGAGGGTGAGGTTGATGGACAAAGTTGATACTTTAGGAATTGAGCTTAGGTTGATTAAGTTTTTGATAGTCATGGTTTGCTTGTTTGAGTTTGTGAACATGCTTCTGAATTGTACTAGACGTGTGTAATGTTGTAATGAAAAGAGGTTGAAGATGAATCTTCATGTAACCTCTCTGTCAAAATATTTACATCAAATTAGTCCTTAAATTTTATGGTTATCCATCAACCCGATCCCTAGATTATGTTAAAAAAACATCAAATCACTCCTTGAATTATATAACTAACTATCAGTTTGGTCCTTGAAAGGCAAGCTTTGTAGAACAAGATACAAAACGTGGAAAACACAACTTGATCTTTAAAAACTAAAAACGAAAAATAAAAAAAGGCCAAAAAAATGGTGAAAACAAACAGGAGGAGAAGGTGAGATGGACGTGAGACTTACCAAAGACCGTTTCGTTCTTCAAAAACCCACCATTGATCGCTGACGATGATGATGATTTTGGAGAGGGGAAGGTGATAAAGGTTTTAGCGGGAAGGAGAAAGGTCAGGGACTGTTTTGATAGGTATGACTGAAATCTGAGGGTGGAAGGTAAGGATAAACTGGGGTAAAAATGGAAAAGAAGAAAAAATTGCATTTGAAAAGTGAAAACTAAATTTTTTGCGTTTCCATCAATTTAGTCCTTGTACATGTGGCTTCCTTTTTTGCACGTGTACAGGACAACACAACATGCAGGGAGCCAGCTCAGCATCACCAACGAGTCTTTTGGACGGAGGGACCATTTTGATGGACGTGAGAGAAATTCAAGGACGAAATTGATATTTCACGGACGAATTTGGATGATGCTTGCAAATTCAAGGACGGAGTTGATGATTCACTCTTTTTTAGAGGATTTAAAGTCCAATCTTTAACAATTTTTTTTGGTCACGTTTGATACTAATCTTTTTTTAGAGGATTTAAAGTCCAATCTTTAACATTATTTTTTACTCACGTTTGTTACTAATTTTTTTTAGAGGATTTAAAGTCCAGTCTTTAACATTATTTTTTGCGCACGTTTGTTACATTTATTTTAATATTTAAATTAAAATTATTCTTATCTATTTGTTACATGTGTTATTTGTATTTAAAATTAAGGGTATTTTTGGAAAGAAAAATTCAACCCAAAAGTGCTGAAAAGGGTAGTATTTTTTATATATAGTATAGATAACTACAGTAAATTACACTCTCCTGTCTGAGAGATGCTTAAACAACACTACCTCTCTTTTTATGTTAAAATAAACACTCTTCTTCCATGTTAAGCAAAACGTATTAGAAAAATTCACACCGCTATCTCTTGAAAGAAGCTTAAATTACATTCTCCTCCTATCTAATGTTAAAATCTACACTTCTCTCCCTTAAAAAAAATTATTTTTATTAGTATAGCAACAATAATATAACACACATGGACAATGAAAATGGGTGCGGATCCATTTATTATCAACAAAATTTGAATCATATTATTCTTTATTTTTGATATATAATATCATTAACATGGTTTCAAAACTTACTAAAATCAATGAAATATAAGTATTCAAAAATGTATTTTATATTCTAAATCATTAAGTTAATAATAAAATAGTCAAATTGTTTTTATCGTTGACATTGAGATTAAAAAGAAATTAATTTCTTTTTCTTGAATGGTGGATCATAATTTGTATATTAAAATGTAATTCTAGGAGGGTGGGGTAATCCAAGCATCTCTTAGGATAGGAGAATATAATGTATATTAGATTATAACATAAAAGGGTGATAGTGTAATTCAAGTGTAAAATACCTTAAAATGGAGTAAAATAAATTTCATAGTTAATGTACAAGCTTGAATGAGTACAATAAACGAGGAAGAATTAAAGAGAATTTAGAGAAGGAGAATACTGATAGAAAAGATGATTATGACATCACAATTTTCATGTTTTATTTCCTTTGCCTTATCTTATTTATAAAAGTCCACATACATATTTCAAATTTTGCCGATTTAAACTCTTTGACTCATTACATTATGCTTCTTTTAGAGGAGGGGAGTATAATTTACTATTATAATTAACCATTTATTATTATTATTTTTGAAGAAGCCGAGCTAGCCCACCGAAAAAGAGTATGAACCATGAGACCTTGAGAGGAGTACATTCCAACGTCTCAAGCCAACACGATCAGACTAACCCTAATGAGTTTAACCATTTATCATATTAATGTGAATTTATATATAAGCCAATTTTGCAATTAAAACGATAATAAGAGTGAGCTTTGCATACAATTTTTATAGCGTTTCCAGGAACTCATTTTGAGAGCTTAGAACACCTACGGTGGTGTAACACACCATGAGTGGTTTAAAAGCTTGTTTAGATTGCCTTATTTTTTAGCTTATGCAAAACAATATATGCAAATAATTAAGTTTTTATGTATTACATTTATAAATTTATCAAGATAGTTTATGAAAAAATTGTTTATGAACATTCACTTTTTGTTAATGAGATCTTATAAATTAACCAAAAACTTATTTATTTGCATAAATTAATCTCATAATGCTCAAAATTTGGTCATTTCAAACAAGCCCTAGATGGATTCCACCGTGCCATATCACCTTGAGAACCTATGATGGATTCTGCAACTTAATCCATATTAATAATTCATTTGCATTTAATTTTATATTAACAAGCAAAAATAAAAGTGAAGGATTGTTGTTTTACCAAGCATCTTCAATTTCTCTTAGTGACATGTGGAAGACTCTAATAGTCCGATTGTTGAAGGACACAATTTATTATGTTAATTAAGGACTTGAAAAATAAGAAAGAAACAATATGCTTTTCTAAACAACCCAACTAAACAAATCTAACCAAATGATTTTGTTTATAAAACAAAGCTTAATCTAAAAGTTTTGGGACCTTAGACAAATTAGTTAAAAGACCTATTATAAAATGAATCATCAAATCTCTATGTATTATTCGTTATAGACTGAGACATTCCATTAGTTTTTTCATATGTACTTACACCTATTTTCCTCATTAATAGACTGAAACCAATAGTTAAGTACTTGTCATTTTAATGGGATCAACTAAAGAGGATGAAATTTTGTGTAGGCCGGCTGGTTTTGACATATCTATTTATGTTTGTGTATCATTGACCGTCTTACTTTAATTTGTTGCATTCATATGAATATTGTTTGCCGGTTATAATTTTTCATTTTCACTTAGAATGTTCATAAAATTCAACATTTGGTAAGATGCATGATGCATAAATACAGAGGAAGACTACGTGTGCTTGAATCCAGAAGAGTAATGGTGGAAGAGCATGTGTGTATTTGAATCAACAATAGTAAATAGTTGAAATTGTACACCCTCCGGCACTATTATAAGCAAAAATTATGTATGTGATCAAACATCACGGCCATATAACTTTGGAACGCAAATCAGATTCAAACATGCTACAATAGTAAATAGTTCTTGAAATTGTAGAATGTATCAATCAAAGCCCCGACTGCTATCGATATTCTAAAATGACATCTGAAATTGACAAATTTTAAGGGTCTTGTTAATTGCTAACGGATGTTTCCGGATCACTCTTAAAGAATTTTAAATGAAGAAATTATTCATTTAAAATACCAAATGTTTTAATCTCCAATACTTTGAATACACAAATTTTAAGCGAAATCCATCTCTGTTGACGTTTGCACAGAGACTAGGATGACAGTAAATTTTGAGCAGTGAATAATGGCACAGGTGCATTTGATAAGAGATCCTGGTATAACTTGGGAACGCAAATCAGATTCAAACATGCTGTAAACCAAACGTACGTCTCAGTCATTTATGTGAAATCTCAAACAGATTCAAACATGTTGAGAACCTGTGCTTGATTTTCGGACAGTTTCTCTTGTTCTTCCGATGATGTAAATTGTAAATCTGCCCCAACCTTCAAGTTCTGCATCACCTTAGTGATGGCTAGGTATTCAACCTCAGCTTCAACCTTTTGCCTAAAAAGATCCTCAATCTCGTACTCTACTTCTTTATAACCTAGGGTGTTGGCAGATTCTTCTTTAGGAAACTTACCACTACTCAAGGCTTAAAGACATAAAGCTTTCACCCTTCTCTATACTATATTAGAGACATAAAGCTTGAGAAACTTGGTAAGAAAGGAAATATCATCGTATAGCTCTATCCAAGTCATCACTCAGGCTTCTTAATATTATTTACCAAGGTTGAGCTTAAAAGTACACAACTCAAATTTGACCATACATATGTCTTTAAATTGATAATGAACATGTCCAACTATATATATATATACATATATATTTGCACAATTACATTGAAACCTAGCAAGTAATATTCAACCAAATAATGATTAGCAAGGTTAGTAATAGAAGACCTTTTCTTTCCATTCTCACACAAGAAGTCAAGACCCTCACTACTCTCCTCCAAAGACTGCACCATTAATTAACTTCAAATTAAATTGAAACAAAGAAGAAATAAATTGAGAGGGGATAGAAATTAAATTCACTAGTCGATTTCTTTAAAAGCAAAAGGAAATATATATTAAGAAAAGTGTACTTCAATCTCATACAAGAATGAAGAAAGTTGAAAGGACAAACCAGAAGTAGAAAGACATCAATCAAAAAATAATATTGAAAACATCCAACACAAACATTACAAAAGAAAAAATAATTCATCAGTGTACAAATGAAAATAACTAGACCTTGTTTGCTCCAAGAACCAAAGTCTTGATTTTGGTTAGCGACGCAATAACATCTGTCATATTAATTCTTGCTTCAGGTGAATCTTCACAACAGTTTAGGGCTAAACTAAAAATAGATGACATGTGAGTCAATATGACATCAATTTGTTCCCCAATTTGTTGGACTAAATTTGAATCCAAGACCTCCATAATTGAATTAGGCAATGATCGACTAATCCATGTTTTCAAACTTAGTTCTGCAACAAATATATCATCTGTTGGCTTTCTTCTTGTGAAGATTTCCATTAGCATAATCCCATAACTGTACACATCTCCTTTGACAGAAACAATTCCCTTAGATCCATACTCTGCATGTTAATATTTACTAATAGTTATCAAATATTCTTAAATATAATAAAAATGACTAAATTGTTAGAAACTAGTTAATAGTTATCAACTCGTTTCTTTCATTCTCTATTGGATAAATCAAATAGATTTTGTTAGGACTCGAAACATAAAATAAAATTTAGAGAAGTTAAAGAGAAGAAATGACCTGGTGCAAGGTATCCAATAGTAGCTAAAGTTTGTGTATGAGTTTTAGATTGTCCTTCATCCATGAGCTTGGCAATACCAAAATCGCTAACATGTGCAACCATATTTTCATCCAACAAGACATTAGAAGGCTTTAGATCACAATGAACCACAGGTATTGAAGAGGCATGATGAAGATATTCAATTGCAGATGCAACATCTATCATTATATTTAACCTTTGCAAGAAATTTAAACAATAGTTATTTGAATATAACCATTTGTCTACACTTCCATTTGACATGAACTCCATCACCAATGATTTGAAATCAAGAGTTGAACAACTGCTGATAATCTTTACCAGATTTCGATGTCGTAGATTTCTCATTGCATTGCATTCTGCATCAAAGCTCTTTGATTTTGCCTCTGATTGTAAATCAATTACTTTAACTGCTATCATCTCACCATCAGGAAGAATCCCCTCATACACAGAGCCAAAGCTCCCCCTTCCAAGTAATTTACTCTCATTGAAACCATTTGTTGCTTGCACAAGTTCATAATATGATATTCTTCTTGGAGCTCCTAAAGCTGATAAACCCCTTTCAAGAGTATTTTCAACATTTTTCCTTTTGATTCTAAAACATATGATGCATGCAACAACCAAAATGGCTGACACAACTATGGGAAGTATGCATTTGAGTAATATCTTCTTTACCATTGACATTTTCTTGTCTTGTTTACCGCAAGGAGGTACGTGGAGGCGAAGATTTCCGCAAAGTGCTCCATTATGCATAAAAGATTGAGTTGTGAAATTCTTGAAAGGTCCTCCATCAGGAATCTCTCCTTGTAATCTATTATATGAGAAGTTGATGTTTTTAAGGTACAAAAGCGATTCTAAGGATTTTGGAATAACACCATTTAACATATTTTGAGACAAGTCCAAGGAGATCAAACTTACCATTTCACCGAGTGATTTGGGAATTAATCCATAGAGTTTGTTATGAGCTATGGAGAGAGTCTGCAAATTTTTTAAGAAACTGATGGTTGTAGGAATGTTGCTTGAAATATGGTTTCTGGATAGATCTAATAGTATAACTGCTCTCAAATTCCCAATCTCAGGTGGAAGATTACCAATGAAACCATTAGAGGACAAATTTACCTTTAAGATATCTGTGAGACTCCAAAGAGATGAAGGTATCCTAGAGTTCAAATTGTTAAATCCTATATCCAAATTTCTAAGAGAAGTCATATTTCCCAAACATGTTGGCAAAACACCAGAGAGCTTATTATTTGCTAGATATAACTCACTCAAACTCTCAATTTTACAAAGCTCCTCAATAAACGATCCTTGTAGTCCATTGTTGCCAAGATCCAATGCTTGAAGTTTTTGTAATCCTTTGAATGTACTAGGTATTGGTCCATATATATTATTCCCGTTTAAAGAAAATTCTAGCAAGTTGCTCATGTTTCCAACTTCTAGGGGAATATTACCAACAATTCCACATGAATCCGCTACAAAGTAAGTTGAAGTTATGTTTCCAATTGACTTTGGAAGATTAAGCAGTATACGATTCCCCGATAGTACTAGTTCTTTCAAATATCTACAATTTGTCAAAGAAGTAAAGAATTGAAGAGAATCTTTGATCGTCAAATCATTGTTTTCAATGCTAATCGTTTCGATGAATCTTAAGTTTCCAAAAGCAATATTGGGCAGAGTTCCACTGAACGCATTGTTAAACAATTGCAATTCAGTGAGCTGAGAAGCGTTGAAGATAATATTTGGAATATTTCCAACAAAATTGTTTTGATTCAAGTGTAGGCGTTGCAGGCTAGGAAGTTTATATCCCGTATTTGATGGCATTATGCCTGAGAGGTAATTGTCTTCAAGATAGAAGTATATCAGTGATGACATGTTGAGGAGTTTGGAAGGAATAGATCCACTTAAGCTATTGTATGCCAAATTTATAAACGCAAGTTTATCAAGATAGCCAATCTCATCGGGTATCGAACCTGAAAATAGATATTCATGATAGATTAGTGGTCATTCTTAAGAATATTAAGTTTCATAAAAACAAACAAATAGCTAAAATTACTCTATTGGTCCTTAATATTAATTTCAAATTTTGGGTTGTCATTTATATTTTTTTTCTAATTATCTCTTTATTTTTGTCACTAAATTTGTGATGACAAAATCATAGACATGATTATTTATTTTTTTCAGTTTTAGTTTTTAATTCTATTATTTTAGTGTAGAGTTAACTGCGCAACTTTTACAAAATACTTTTCATATCAAAGAGCATTTTCAATTAAGAGAATCTGATCTAAAGAGTTAAAGATAAAATTCAGAAGATTAAATGAATACTTTTTTAATTTTTTTTACAGAATTGGAAAATAATTAAAAATGGATACGCATCTTATTTCGGGTAAAGTATCGACATAAAAAATGGAGCATACCTATGAAGAAGTTCGATGATAAACCTAAGTTTATGAGAGATGTGGAGTTTCCAATTGATGGCGGAATGCTTCCTTCAAATTTATTGTTGTCTAAAGAAATAACTTGAAGTTGAGGAAGCTGACTGAAAAAATCATTTGGTAGACTTCCATTTAAATTGTTCATGTAAAATCTGACATCCCTCAGATAAGTCATGTTGTTACCTGCATGTGTGTAACATTAATATCAGATTATTTATTTATTAATACAAGACATCAAATTTCCCGACTCATTTTCTGTTTTCGCATTGTAATTTTTGGATTTTTAGTCCTACGCATAGTTCTAAAAATAGGGAAGAGATATAAAAAAACATCTTCCTTTACTAAAAATTAAATACTATGATCTGTGATATCAGGGCCGTTCTTTAGGGAGTGTAAAGAGCTCAGAATTCTGCTCTTTACCCAAACGGTTTTGCTCATTCCCAAAGTAAATGTCTAAAATACCCCTACGCATGTTAACTCACGTTAGTATTAAATTTGCGTGAGTTAAATCACGTGACTTAAACGTGACTTAAGTCACGCAAGAAAAAAAAACACACTAAAATCCAGCAGGAGGTTTTGTTTCATCCATATTCCAAACTCATCAAAACACTCCCTATTAGATAAATTCAGGTAGGTTCTTATCCTGAAAGTCTTCAAGACATTGTAAAAGGATAATTTATAAAAGATCATTAATTGCACACATTTGTATTGAATAGTCTCCTGTTCTGGTACTTACAGTTATGTTTTATTACAAACTCATCAAAACACTCCCTATTTACGTCATTATTGCTAGAAATGTGGTGACTAATCGTGGAAACAC
>Ga0315913_1008409_pt1 | contig 12243 bp, 6 predicted proteins | sample MpolsnodulesMG_FD_207736 | JGI IMG/M metagenome (GOLD analysis project Ga0315913, IMG submission 207736) | Medicago polymorpha root nodule microbial communities from Los Angeles, California, United States - small nodules | ecosystem: Host-associated > Plants > Roots > Nodule | place: USA... | reverse complement strand
AAGTATAAATATAGGGGTGCGAGATAAAAATTCTTCTTCAAAAAAGGTTTGGGACTAATTTTTCTGGAAACGTCTTCCAACCATCTAGCCCACATTATCATATGAGATTTGTTGACGATTACTTTTAGCCACCTTTCCTAGCACACAATCTGAGAAAATGGTAGTTTAATTTACAAATAATATTTCTCGAAAAATGAGATTGTGTCAAGAAGTCCCAATCCCTTTCTCCATGTCATCTGTTGTGAATTCTAGAGTAAAATAACATAATAAACTTTAAATGTGTGAAAATAAAAGAAGTAGTAATTAAATTAAAATAGCTTCAACCAGCAGCAACAACAACTACAGATTTACATATGTGTGTGAAGCAAAACCACAACTTTAACCAAATTAACAAAGACAAGAGAATAGGAAAAAATCAACACACCGGTATTTGTTTATCTAGTTTAGACTAATATGTTCTACGTCTGGGCGAGGGAGAAGATCTCTAATTCTCTATGAAGATAAGTGATACAAAGTGTTTACAAGATTCCAAACTTTCAAAGAACAAACCTTAATTTCTATCCATTTTTTCAAGTCGCTCCAACCCGCAATTAATTCCAAAGAGAGAGCTTTTTGATCCTTTCCCAAATGAGATTTTCACTACCCAAGGTGTTTGAGAAATGTTTCCTGACCCAAGAGTCTCACCTAAAAACACTCAACTTTTAAACTCTAAATTCCTTAAAAGTTCTCTCATCTAGTTTTTCAAGATACTTTCTCTTGAAACCACTAAAAAAATGATGAATACAGGCTTATATAGTACCCCAGACTCAGGTCATATCGCACCATGATTTGCATGGACCACGTCACAATCTTTAACTAGCACACATTACCGTTGCCAACCTGATCCACAATCGCGCCATGATTGCAAGAAATCTCGCCATGATTTATGACGACCCAAACCAATCTTCCAGCTCTCAAGTCACACTAGATTGCAACTAATCAAGCTGCGATTTTCGACGAACCTTTATCACCAAATTTTAAGCCAATTTTAACATTTCTCCACCTTGACTCTAAATTAGTGGTGATGTCAATTTAACCATAAACCATTTTACTGTCCTCTACATCCATGAATTATTGTTCAACAAATTTGATCAAGTCAAAGCATTGCTTGAACCTTGATCTAGGTAATGACTCGGTGAACACATCCGCAAAATTTCTTTCGAAGAACTTTCTCATTGTTGTTATTACTTATTTATTAATGACATATGTTAAATATGTTAATTATTATGTTAGTATTTTTTTCTCGTTATGACTTGAAATCCGTATCTTTAAATCCTCAACTCTTTTAATCTTCTAACTCAAACTTGTTGAACTACCCAACTCCACTCATGATTTCTCTGCAAATGTGATATCTTCGGTAAAATTCCTTGCATGGAACAAGTTTGCAGCAAAATCCTGAAAAATCAACAGCACATTACTTTGCGCGGGTAAATGTGTATTTCTTCTAGCAGCGATCATATTTCCCGACGATGGTGTCATATTTTAACGTCACCATGTTAAGCGTCACCTAATACCTTGTAAATAGCATCATACGCGCATCTTTGAATATTAAAAGAACGAAGCAAGTTCATGGTGGGTGGCAAAATTTTGTCTAAACACTCATAACAATTGGAGTGGATGGTATACAATTAATATTGTTTCTTTAAAAAAAAAAATCATGCACGAGAAGCAACTCATGCATTGGCTACCAAATAAAATATTGTTTTCCAACGAAAATATTATTGGCAACACTTATTTGGATGATTATGGAGGTAAGCTGCTTCAAATTTAAAAATGTTCTTAACAAGAATGTTACAATCTTATTTCATATAAAATTAACCATTGAAACGTCAAATTAGGCGGCTAAGTATATGAATAAGACAATAGGTATAATCTAATTGTAGAGTAAGTAACAACTAGCAATCACTCAATGATATAAATAACTACTAATGGTGAGATAATTTGGATATACACAACCTTATTTTGAGACTTTAGTTTCACATTTCTACGCCATTATGCCATTTTTGTGTTTCAGAAGACGACTCACCAATGATGAGATAAGGATACGTAATGACAAGTTGCAACAGAAAATAGACAAACTGAATGCCCAACAACAGAAACTTCAACAACAACAACAGGAAACTGACCCATGGTAAGGTTTTGCAACACATAATTTTCGCTTCTGTCTTGGAAAAGGTATTTTTCTAGGAGATAAAAATTGGTTAGGTATTCACCTTGTAAAATTATTTATTTATTTATTTTTTGAAAAGTTGTAAAATTATTTCAATATCACTTTAATTAATTAATAATTTTCAACCCATTTAGCCTAACTTGGTGTTCGTTTGAGATCTTGAATTGTGCTCATCTTAGATCTTAGATTCAATTATCCTCGATGTTAATTTCATTGAGCTAATTTGACTTCTTAAAAAAATTAATTATTAATAATTTCTATAATATTTTTTAAAGTCTAAATGATTAAGTTTAATGTAACAAATATCTGAATATAGAAATCAAATTTTGAATTCAATTTTGTGAACGAACATTCTATAATATTCTAAACATGTATGTCTGCAAAAAAATCTTTTAAAAAATGCATTGATTTAACAACTAGAATTGTAATTGCTTGCACAATCATTATATGTGGACTAAAAAGTGTGATTATTTTATTGGGTGGAAAAAAATACTTGTTAATTTTATAAAGAAGAATAACATATTTAACTCTTAAATTTTAATCAAGGATAATTTATCTTAATTTAGGATTATTAAAATAAAAACTATATTAAAAAAAAGTCATCCGGATACCAATATATATTTACAAATTTGTTTGAAATTTGCATAATAGATATTCACAAGGATATTTGAAAGATGAAATTTTATCCATCTTTCAAAAGAAAATGAGACACCCTCTTTATAAGAGAGATGATAGAAAAATATAAAAGTTTAGTTGGGCGCATTTTTTAAAATATTTTTAAACATTTGGATTCCACCAATATCCTCTTTGTATATAACTCTCATCAAATGAAGTCTTCGATTTTCATTTTTTGACTCAATATTGTTGAGGGAGATGTGATATTGGCGAGGCACATCTACCATTTATGGCTTGAAAATTAGTAGATTAAGGCCAACATTTGCGATTTTTTTAGCCAAATATCACCGTTTCTAGGCCAAAAAATATATGGTTGGGACCAAAACTTGAACAAATGTGATGCATGAGAATAAAAATGTTAAATTTTAAAAAAGAAAGAACTATTTCCGTGAGCATGTAAAATACGAGGACCAAAATACAATTAATTTTGATATAAGAGCAACAATGCCTTGACTGAATCGATCGGTACGAGTATTAAAACATGAAAATCACACATTCCTATCCCTATTTTATGGGGCTAACTATATATATATATTTTGAAAGAAACTATATATTTTGTTGTTCTTTATTTAAATAATTGTTCTTACACCTTATTAAATAATCACAGTGATGAGAGAATTAAAGATCCAATTGCTGAGAATAAAGGAGAGGATATTTCTCAAGGATTTCCAACTAAACAAGTGGAAGATTCTTCTTACTAGGTGAAGCTGAATGAGATGTTACAATAGGTGAAGCTGTATGGATGAGCTATAAATTCTGTTGTTTTTACTCTTTGATAATAGATTGGAACAAGATATTAGAGGAAACCAATGAAGAGAAGGATAGGCAATTACATGATAAGGATAATATGGAGGTTACTTAGCGCACAAGTTACATTTTAACATTTGTAATTTCACTTTCATTTACATTTCATTTGTGTTGCATGTAGTTAGTTAGAAGACTCGGCTTCTATATAAGCTACTCTTGTAACCATTTTCATAATCAATCAATAAATTCTCTTTCTACATTTTCTAGAGCTTCAAGCTTTATCCATGGCGGTTTCATTCTCAGATAAGATTCAATTCATCTTCTATCTTCTTCTCTACAAAATCACTTCTTATTCAATAGTTCAACATTGTATCAATTACCTGTAAATTCATCTATCTATGGCTCCACGCACAGTTACACTCATTTCAATTGTGCTTTTATTTTCTCCTTAATACGAAAGTCCATAAAATTAGCATATTCTTTCATAAACATAACCATAAAATTATTTTATTATGCTGAACAATGTTGTTGTCTAATTATTACAGAAATGAGTGGTCATAATTTTCTAGCTTCTTTGTGAAGCAATCTATAACCCTTGTCTCTTCCTTTGTTGATTATAAACATCAAGTCTCTAAAGTTTTATAATCAATATTGTCACCATGCAGATCACAAAGAACCGATCACAAAAGAGATCTAAATTACAGGTACCAACACCACCAAGACAAGCTAGTTTTATTTTTGGGTCTAATTAAAGTAAAATCTCTTTCTAAAGCTTGATGTAACCATTATTAATCATCCACTCAAGACTCCAATGTAGGTTTGCATTCTTAAAAGCCCAGTAAGACCAACCAAATGTTGCTTGACCAAAAACATCTATTTGTGCTTTGCCAAATCTTTGGAAGTCCTCTTTTGTGGCATCTTTGACTCGCCAATCAGAAACCCATTCACCTTGAATTCAAAATTTATTCATTTTATATGCAAGAGAAAAGTAAAATCTATATTTAAAAATAAAAAAACTAAGTTATGTATTTTATATTTTTCATAAATTAATACAACATAAATATTCTAGAATATTGTATATATCATTGTATCTTTGAATACTATTATGTTGTCCAAATGTTGACAACTTATGTATTTGATCAATTTAATTATATCTATTGAATTTGTAAAATTAATACATAAACTATTTGATTGTAATTAAAATAACTATTTTAAAAGAATGTTTTAAAACAATGATTGAAATCAAACCACATTTATATGGAGAATTATAATGAAAAAATTTAAGACTTACCAACGAAAGTAAGAGGACCATTCGATGTTGTAATAAAATTCAACTCTGATGAACGATTGTTGTAAATAAAATCAATGTTCTGTTGAGCAGTCATGTTTTCAAACAAATCATCGAAGATGTTGTAGTAGTGAACATCAATTACAGACCTCATAAGGCCATTGGCAAGAGGAAAGAGTTCCTTGGGTTCTGAGATTCCTAGCCTATTTGACATCACCACATAGGTGGTGGTGGAGTGTTTACGCACCGCGTCGTAACCAGCCTTGTAGTACTTGTTTAAGGTCTCTAGGGTTACACCAGGAGAGAGGGGTTCATTTAAGAGTTCAACTGCATATAGACTAGGGTTTTTTGTATACCTACGACACATAGAAATATATGACAAATGTGGTAAATCATCGATTAGAAACATATAATGTATAGATTATGAAATAATGTACAAATACTATATGTATTAACCTTGCTGTTAGGAAGCTTATAACATCAACCGTTTGCTGAATGTTTTCATCTGATTTTCCCCATTCTTGTGATCCATCTCTTGTAGAGCTATGTTGAAAGCCATTTTGAGAACCAGGTGCAGCATGAAGATCAATAATGATTTTCAATCCATATTTCCTGCATATAAATTTTTATAAGGATACCATACTTGTTACAACATACAATGTTATGTTAAGTGTAAAGTTCATCATTAATCAAGATATTTGTAAAGTTGAGAATGCCAAAAAAGACCTAAATCAACAATTTTATTTCGTGCATGTTTAGCTTTATGGTGAATTTGTAAAAATCATGGTAAACCACTGTGATTTTGAAAAACTACATTACCTTTGGAAAAAAAATATGATTCACCACAACAAGGTAAATAAGTTAATATCAACGAAATCAAACCATTGGTTTTAGAATCTAGCTAAAGCAGAATAAAATTACGACAATTGCTCAACAATGTCTTCAAATTGCTCACATTTTTAAAAAAAAAGGTAAATTACATTCGCCTCCCTTGAGGTCTTCTTAAATAGCACTAACATCCCCTCTAGTTTTTAACTAACAAACACCTCCCCTATCATGTAACAATTTTAGAATGAAGGAAGTGATTTTAATTCACATCAACATAATGAAGTTGGATGAATTGCTTAATGTTGCTTTTGCAGAATTGAAATTCTAGGTTGAAAAACTAGATAAACCAAATTCAAGAGGATGAAGAATAATTAAGGGCAGAAATTGAAGAAATAGAAACAAATCAATTGAAAATATGAACTCATTAGCAGCATATATTGTTAAAATCAATGCTACAAGATGTAAAATCAAGAGAAATTTGTTAATTGGAAATCTTAGAAGAAGAAGAAGAAGAGTGTGTGAAATCAATGTGAATTGATGTCAATTGAAACGTTTGAACACTGTTTAATTAAGGATATACACACAAAAAATTAGGTTAAGCAGTAAGGTTTGATGAACATAGTGTGAGTGATTGAGGGAAACGTTATTAATCTCTAATATTCTTGTAGTGTTTTATTTAGCAGTGAGTTAACCACCCAGTAGTGGTAACAAAATTGGTAGCTAATCTCTAAAATTCTTGTCATGTATTTAACGGAAAGCTAACGGTGTTACATGAGAAGGGAGGTTAATGCGTATATCAAATTAGAGGAGGTGTTAGTGCAATTTAAGAAGATCTCAAGGGAGGTGAGTGTAATTTTCCCTTAAAAAAATAAAAAAATATTCATGGAAAGTTACAACTTGATCGTAGTTTACTCATAAAAAATGTCGATCCAAACCATCGATTGAGCAATTTGAAGGAGTTATTAAGCAATTACTTAAAATTAATATAAAAGAATTGTAGTTGGTTAATGAACTTACTGGGCCCATGAGAAGGCATTGTCCAGTGCGTGTAAGGAACCTCCCACATAAGGCCATGGTGGAGTTGGGTCACTTGCTATCCACCATCCAACTGGAATTCTAACTGCATTTAGTCCATTCCTAGCTATGAACTTGAAATCATCTTCAACTATAAATGTGCTCCAATGATCCTTAATATAAAAAAATATCATCAATTAAGCACAATACAACTTGCTACTTGCCACATATCTCAGATTTGATTAACTTGAACATAAACATAAAAAGAAAAGTAAAATAAAATAAAAATTCCTGCTGCTAATGAGTGTCATTTAATTTGTACCAATAAAAATAATGATCATTTGTAAAAGAATTAATACAAAAAATCAAACTATTCAAGTATATAATCTATCTACCAATCATCATCATGCGTAACAATTATTAAAAAGGCTTTAATGCAATTTTGATCCCCTATTTTAATCTTGTAAACCTTTGATACCTATTTTCTAAAACCAATTTTTTGGTCTCCCTATTTAGAAAGTCAACAAAAAATGTTGGTCCTCTTGAGTTGGCGCGCTCATTAATGGCGTGGATACTAAATGCATTGCATACATGGTACCATCATTAGACATCTAATTTCCATGTCGTTAATATTAAAGTTAAATAAAAATGTTTAATAATTATATTTGAAAAAAAATTTGAAAATAAAATCACCAAATAAATTTCCACGTGGAGATTTTATTTTCAGATTTTTTAAAAATACTAAGTTTTAAAATTTTCAATTTAGTTTTAATATTAATCACATAAAAATGAGATGTCTATGATGGCACCATGTAAGCAATGACATATAGAATCCACGTCATTAATTAGCGCGCCACACCATCTAAAGATGGAAGGACCAAAAAAATTTATTGACTTTCTAAATTGAGATTCACATACATGATTATGAGATTTTGGGTTTAAACTTGGATGAAGACGATGAAAACGTCCAAGTTAATAATTAATATTGACATTTTCAATTGAGTTAGGTTTGTGAAAAAAAATTCTCTACTCATATATCATATCAGATTATAATGAAACTTAATTAACACATATATATGGGGATTTATGTATTGTGCCATTTACCTTCATAACTTGTGCAGCTTTTGTAGGCCCATAACCATTTGTTATTTGGAAATCACCTTGCAATCTTGCAGCAATGGTCATTTCAAAAACGGTTGGATCATTATCTTTCCATCCTCTAACCTCTGAAATATCAGCTGTCACCAGCGTTTCTGTTTTTGCCTGTAAGTCACAATTTTCATTTTAATAATGTTCACCACATATATGGAAGAGGAATGCCATAACTTAATAAATGAGTTTTATTTAGGTAATTGGTCGTATATCAAACGTGAGTAATATGTCCCTCCTCATATGGAAAAAGGAATATTCAACACTTTATAAGCTAGGAAATCCATATAAATATAGTGTGACTTAACGTTTTGGGTAAAAGTATGGTATCTCTCTCGATGTGATGTTCCTCGGATCCTCTCACCACTCAACAATGGTATTAGGGCCAAAGTTCGACGGAGAGTTTGACCATACCGTTCACATTTTAACTTTGACTTTTATGTTTGTTTTAGCAAAAGTCATGTTTTGCTTCCATGAGACATCTAAATTGCGGCCTTCACACACATAGTTGTTGCAACAATAATTGCGTCTGCATTTGACAGCATTTGTCCACATTTTGCTACAATATCATAGTCCGTAGCGTCACCATTATTGCAAAAACAGTTGCAATGTAAAAACACGGTATAGGTCATACCAACAACAAAATTTGTGTAATTTCAACTTGTTTGAGACTATATTTTTTTTGTAGAAGAATTTAATTTAATTTTTTATTATTGTTATAGGCAATATTATAATTAGAATGACATATATGATCACCTGCAAGAAGTATCCATTGGAAGCTTTGATTCGAACAAGGGTGGAATTATCATTTTCCTTAACAATATGGAATGTTTCAGAATCAATGGAAGAATTAGAAACAGCAACAACGTTGATCTCATCTAACCCTACAAACTGTTTGTTAAACACCCTGAATTTAAAAGTTTCCTCGTTTATTCTCCACAACTGCACAACAATATTGAAACATATTAACAACATCAATAATTAATTTAAATCAATTGTAATTGATTAATAAATAGTAATTAGGATATCTTAATTACTCTAAATGTTTCCCAACTTGAAGCAGTTGTGCGGTTTGCAACAAGGATAGTTCCTCCTCCAGACTCTGCACACAAATATTTCTTTGTTGTCACTGATTTGAATTGAAGACCAGCTCCATCCTATATATAGAAGTATTTTGTTTTAGCATATATATAAAAGTATTAACAAAATATAAAATGAAAAAATAGTACTATAATTGTCATATTATTTACTACCACCCGACCTATATTTTGGTAAATCCACCCGACCTATTTTACAAAGATGAATAGAAGATCCCCTGGAAAAATATATGAATAAAAGGGGAACTTCTACGGTACACTCGTGAATTGAGGTGTACCGGTACTCTTACTTCTTAAATCTTTAAATTAACGATAAATTTTATGGAATAAATAGTTATTTGTCGGTATTTATATCTTAGAAAATATCATTTCATAAAAAAACATATCATTCATTGTTTATAAGAATCATGGTAAAAATTTTTTACATATTATAGTATAAAATAATCAAAGTTCTCTATTATGAGCGATAAAAATTCAAAAAATTCAATTTTATTTCGTTGACATTTTTTATGATTAAGATTTAATCATTATAATTATAAATGATTAAAAATAATATTTTTCTTCAAAATATAGCTCATTTAACTATAATTTAAAGGTCTGGTGTACCGGTACACTCAAATATATTGGGTGTACGGTACAATTTGCCGAATAAAAGACGTTTAAATCACTTCCAAGTAATACAATTTTTTGACTTGTCACAAAAGTAATCAATCCTAGTCCTAGTATAAAAGTATTATATTCATTCAAGACTAGGGATGAAAACATTGGATAAAATTTGCCACAAGCTGATCGAGTAACTTATGAGGGACTAAAATCAAAATTCACTATATTTATAGGGACAAAAAACTTATTTAACCCTAAAAGAAATAAATGCAAAGTAACTACTAACCAAGAAGTCTTTATTTGGAATGGCATCAAAGAGAGAAGGTTTCATCCAACCTTCAGTAACCAACCATCCACCAAGGCTAACAGCTTTCACTCTAAACTCTGGATTAATTGGTCTTCCATGTGTCATAGAAAGTATCATAGAAAACAAGATAATCAAATTAAGAAACCATAGTTTGATGCTCATAGAAATTGCCATTATGATTTATCTTAATTTGTCCCAATCTCCTCACAATTCTGGTTTTTCAAATGAGGAGGAAATTATATATATAGAAAATGATGAAGAGGAGTCAAAATCTAGAAACTATTGACCAATTAATTTGGCTACCTTAACATTATTATATGTCAAAATGTTTTTCAGTGTAGGAGCACAACATTTTGTCGATAACATGCATTTCACACTAATATGATTTTTTTTAATTTTTTTTATACCTCTATTTCGTTACATCAATCATTATACATCAATTTGTTCTCAAATCTCATCGATCTCTTTCTTTTCTCACTAGGTGTATTTGGTTTTTGAAATGGTTGAAATTTCACCACCCATCACTTCCACTAACGTTTTCCCCACTTGTCATTGGCAAGTTGTTTTAGTTGACGCCTATTTTGTTATCGTGACCTTCTTCATGCTTCAGATTTCAGAACCGATACAATTAATTTAAAGGGCTAAATTAAACTTTTACGTGATATTTTTCTTAGGAAAATGTCTTGATAACTAGAAGTTTTGTTGAATACAGTTGATAACGGATCACAAGTGAGTTGACAATGGGTAAATATGAAATGATAAATACGAAATGATATAAAAAAAATTATTTTTAATTAATATTTAATTTTTTAAGATAAATATGAGGTTTTTAGATGGTTTTGTTGTAATTTTATGTGTGTTGATCATTCCACATGGTAAACCCTTATAGTGTTCTTTTAAATATGTCACATTGTCAGAGACAGATCTAAACATTTGATACGTGAAGAGATCTAGACATTCCGCGTTGTTTGATACAATATATTACAATGAAAATTGTCTCCTATCCATTTGTTGAAAATGAGATAAAATGACATCATTGCTAATTGTTAAAAGAACATCTCTTTCTATATAAGTTACAAGACGGTCATTTAGCCACTAATCACCCATTTTATTACATAGCTACTCTTCACAACTTTAATAGCTGAAAAAAACATGTTTGACACTTGCAGGTGCTACTGGTAAGAGCAAAGTCAACTTAAAAAACTTATAAACCATAACAAATATATTGCACTTATTTGTTTCCACAAGTTTTGCACAAAGATTTGTAAGCCCTTTTAACTTAGTAAGTTTTGGATCATATTGAACATTTATAACATAATTCCTAAGTTGATGACGTAACGCCACTTCCAACACATCTATAAAATTATTTGGATAAACTCAGTCATCCTCAATAATTTATTCACATAAAAAATGCATGCAAATAACTTCGTGGGATTCAAACATAAAACACAATGTAAGAGTTCCGCAAGGTTGTTGACTTGTTTTCTTATTTTTAACATATAATATAAAAATAAAAAATTGGTTGTGTGGCTTTAGCCACACATGGCCATTGAATGGATCCGCCCTTGCACATTGCTCTTTTTAGTCTGAAAATCTATGAGATCAGATCTAGAGGATTATAAAATATATGCTGATTTTGTTAGTTACAATAGAGGGAATAAAAATGCGATTAAGCTTAAAAATTAAAAGATAATGATATGTAAATATATTTGATTTGGTTTATTTGAATAATGTTTCATTTTTTTTTATTTATTAATCTTTTTTAAATAGAACCCATGATTATTTTTCTTCTTCTAGAAAACAGAACCCAAAATTGAAAATGAAAAATAATGGGTAATATGGTGTCTTTGTATTGAACGGTTCAACCTCAACTGTAAATGCGGCTGCAAGTTGTCGTCCGTTGCCAATGAAAACAGAGTGGCAATCTTGTAATTATAATGAGTTTTACAAAATTTGTGCTCTTGATCTACAACGTGAATTCATATGCTACAAAATATATTTTTTGGAGGGATAAGTAACATTAGGCAATAAATTGAGTTTTTATTTTTTTTACAAAGGACAATAAACTATATTAAACAATGTTCAAAGAAAATACCACATTTTGAACTTTACTTATCCAAATAACCCTTCTTTAAATTTAGGCTTAATTGCACTTTTGGCCCCTATGTTTTAAGAAGTTGCAATTTTGGCCCCCTAACTAATTAAAATACAAAACAGCCCTCTATGTATTGGATTTTTGACAGTTTTGGCCCCCTAGACCAATTTTGACTTGGTCAACGCTGACGTGACACTTCAAAGCAATGCACACGTGGCGGATTTGAAATGC
>Ga0315913_1008407_pt1 | contig 12247 bp, 2 predicted proteins | sample MpolsnodulesMG_FD_207736 | JGI IMG/M metagenome (GOLD analysis project Ga0315913, IMG submission 207736) | Medicago polymorpha root nodule microbial communities from Los Angeles, California, United States - small nodules | ecosystem: Host-associated > Plants > Roots > Nodule | place: USA... | reverse complement strand
TAGTAGAGAGATCCATGAATCGTGTAAATAACTAAAATTAATTTTATCTCCCTAAGGTGAATTCCAAGTTTGGATTCGGACAGTCCATGTTTTGATCCTTGGAACTTCTTGATTGTATGCAGTTACTTCCCTGCACGAATAAGCAGTTACTTCCCTGCACGAATAAGTTGTTGTGTCATTTCTTGAATATCGAAATACAAACATCATATATGATACGGTATATTTTTTTATCGAAAAATCATTATTTCTTCAAATAAGTAATCACCAGGAATCATATTTCGAGTGAACGATGTATGTTACGGGTGCATATTATATGAACCTAAAAAAATTTCTAAAGTTAGACCTTGTCATTTTTAATAAAATATTACATCATTTCCCCGTTTCTAAATTTACTAAAATAAGTAAAGGTTCACTTTAAACTGATTTTAAGGTCCATATTAGAATGTCTAATATTTTGCAATATCTAAGGATTAATTCATGTGGGAGCCTATATCTCTAACATGGTCCTGGTCTAATGATGAACATCATGAACTAACTTGCTATATTTAAAAATTAAAAATAAAAAAATAAAACTAGCTCCCTCAAATTGACACCAGGAAGAATCGAATCTAAGACCTTGAGAATGAACTGACTTTCATTATATTAAAATATGTTGTACCAAGTTAATCTCAAATGTCGAGTTTTGAAATTATCTTTTTTAAAAGGTCGATATGTTTTTATTTTTGAAGGCATGCATTTATTTGACAAAGTAATTACATTTCCTAGCTATTTTTAGTATAGAATAATTGAGGATTAGGGCTTATACCTGAGGAAGCTTTCCAATGTGCTGAGTTGATAAGATTTCTTGTGTGCTAAGCTCCTCAAAATGATCTCCAGAACTACCTTGTGTCCATGTTCCATTACTGCCAGTCATTAATATCACGGAACAAAGATCATGTTAACAAAAGTGACCCATCATATGTCATTGTCATATATAACTTCTAATATCTTCTATAAAAGTAATGCTAGCAATTTTTTTTGACAGATAAGGAACATATGAGAACGACTTTTATAAGCTAAAAATTGACATGCATATTCTATCTACCATTATTGAACATATCAAAGTTTAGCTATAGAAAACTAACTTGTCACAAATAATACTTAAAAAACTAACTTGTTAAAAACATCAAACTTAAAAGATTAGAAGTTGTATTTGGCCTATATTATAATAGTAATACACGTTCAAACCCATATGTAGAGAAAGCATCTAAGAAAGATTACAGACATACATACAAGGAAAACAGTAGCCGGTTGGAAACAGTTAGAGCTTCATGCAAAATAGTATAAATTTGTTAGTATTAGTTATACTCATTAGGATGAGTTTGTTATCCTCTTGTATATAAACAATTTTCAATAATGAATAAAATCAGAATGTGGATTTCAGCCTTACAAACACATTTTTCTATGACTCTTAAACTACTTATAAAAAACAAGGGGTTTTCTAACATGGGCTTGATCCAAAGATGGAACCAACCATTTTTAGTAAAGTTTAATAAAAATATACCAGTCTTTATTTTTTATTATTTTAAAATTCATCTTTAGACTATTTTTGAGTGGTTTATATTAAACACAACCAAAAAACAAAGAACAAACACAGACTACTTCCTAGATACATAACAAAAATGCAATCATTTATATTAGAAACACTTATTTTCTTTTCTTTTTTTCAAAGAGCTTAACAACGGAACTCACATGCACACGGAGTGTAGAGAGGTGAGAAATTGCAAATTCAAACTCGCATTTTAACATATCAAATGTACATAATCATTTTACCATGTGAGTTCCACTAATGAAAAGCAACAACCATGTGTATTCTATATTATCTTATTCTAATATCTTTACTAAGCACTGTAATTTCTTCTTTCATGTTGTAATCAGTTTAGTGGCCACCTTAATCATGTTTAGGGCGTTTGAGTCCTAATTTTCTAGGAACACATATTTTTGTATTATTAAATATTAAATTGTAATGAGCTTTAAAGACCCCACTTCTCCGACCCTATCAAATGTACTTGCATCATTTTACCATATGAGTTGTACTTACGGAAAACAAACAGCTATGTGCATTCTATTTTATCTTATTCTAATATGTTTACTAAGCACTATAATTTCTTATTTCATTTTGTAATGAGTTTAGTGGTGAACCTAATCATGTCTAGTGTGTGAGTTCTAATGGTTTTTTTTTCCAATACACGCCCTCACGTCCAATGCTATTAGGTTTGAAACGTGCCTATAAATGGTGGGTGACACAATCGATATGCTCTAATACCATATTAAAATTTTAAATTGTGTGTAACTCAATCTTACAAAACTGGCTTGTAAGGTGAGGGGTACCACATTATTCACTCTTATCAAAAGTCTTATTTTGACCACATGAGACTTGAATTTTTTCCAATAGAACTCATCTCACTTAGTAATTTGGTATTTAATTATTGAGCAAATAATCATTTTGATCATTCAGTGAGGATAATCTTTAAATGTATATAAATTACAAAAACATTTGAATATGTATTTTGTTAGTGAGTTTGATACATGAAATTACTATTAGAAGGCACAATCATGGACGGTTTCTGATCTCAATATTAACTATCTATGTTATTGCTGCAGCTACAAGATGTTTTTCCAAATTGAAGTTTTTAAAATTTTATTTGTAATCTACTATTTCACAAAGTATATATTAAATAGTTTTTCTCTAATTTCTATGAAAACCAATTTTTAAAAAACCTTGAATATGAACGAGTTATTAATGATTCTGAAGCAGAAACACATAAAATAAAATTATTCAAATAATCAATAGGACATAGTATTCTAGTTCACATACAACATCCAAAATATTAGAGACGATCATGAATAAGTTAGTCTTGCTCTATTATTATTGCTTAAAAATAGATTAAGGTGAACTTCTACCATTTTCAGTAACAATAAAATATTATAGCAAAGAGTAACATAGTATGATTGGAAGAGTCAAATGCTGACTGATAATATGATTCCTATGGAAGTTGTTGATTTCTAAATATGGGAGCAGGAGTGTGGGCAATCTGGACCTTGGCACTCCTTTTTTTGAGATTTGTGGCCATAGTTATGCCTATATGATCTATTTGTTCAGTTTAGGTGCTTAACTACTATTGAGAGAGGTAAAAAGGGAGGAAGATATGTCCCTAATATGGCACTCCTTTGTTTGGACTATTTGGCATCTTAGAAGTGGATGCATTGTTTCCAATGCATTCCTAGAGGAGGTGAAATTTGTAGAGAGCATAAAGGTTGAATTTTTTTAGGAAATTACTTTTTCCACCATATGGCCTTCTCTCGTGTCCTGTAATATTTCCAAAAATGTTCTTATGCATTCCAGATTCATGTTTACTATTTCGGATTTTATAATTCGGACAATTCTTATGTATAATCAGTCATCAGACTCTCTCATATTTCAGTAGTTTTGAGTTTTGCTTTTAAAAACAACAAAAAAACTAAGTAAAAAAAATGCTAAAAACCTGTCAAATAAAATCATAAAAATATAAAAATAGCACCAAAAAATTCTAAAAATAAAGTAAAACTAATGCAAATTTTTTCGGATTTTTCTGAGAATATGAAAAATTTAAAAAAATGAAAAATGGGTCTAAACGATGGAATTTTGGATTTTGAGGGGCGGAGTCTCTTAAGAAGTCTCTTCTATGGGAGTCATGGTCCTTGAATTTTTTGGAGAAGTTTCGGAGAAATCTGATCAAATAGCCCAAAAACCCGATTTTTGACTAAGAACAGATAACAATGACCCAAAACAGAAGGATGAGAGTTAGAAAGATTAATATTGTCCGTAAATGACTATCCATGTTACAAACATGTTTAGAATTTGTGCTGACACAGTTCGAATTATATAATCTGGAAACATCATGTAACGCGCCCTATTTTTTGAAGTTTCCGGATTACAAAATCCAGAAAAATCCATTACTCATTTTTTCACCCTTTAACAAAAGAAAACATCATTCAAGATTATAAAATCCAAAAACTCAAGGGCATTTTTGGAGAAAATAGGGCGCGCGAGGAAACCCACAGGATGGGAAAAGTAAATCCCATTTTTTCGGTTTTTGAAACCACATAAAGGTTCAATCTTGAAAAATGGGCCCCAAACCTATATTATTTATTAAATGGACCATGTTTTTTAAGGTCAATATTTTAACGCATTCACACAGTAGTCACTAATAGTCATTTGATCAATTTTGTCAAAAATAAAAATAAAAATAGTCGTTTGATCAAAATAAGACGGTTTAGATTTAAGTTTGATATTTTAAAATATAAAATAATTTTTTTTGGACTATCAGATTAAGATAGGACGGTTCTTAATGACTCGACTACAAGAATGTGAAAAAATTCGGACCGTAGTGAATCCAATTTCATATTTAATATGTAAATCTTAGAATGTCAATGTGGTGGTCAATATTTTAACGCATTCATGCAGTAGTCATTGATAGTCGTTTCATCAAAATCAGACGGTCTAGATTTAAGCTCATATTTTAAAATATAAAACAAAAGTTAAATTTTCTTTTTTGTGGACCATCAGATTAAGATCAGACAATTATTAATGATTCTAACTACATGAATGGGAAAATCCGGACTGCTGTAAATCCAATTTCATTATTAATATTCATCGGCTTTGAGTGATTAAGTTTAGTCTAATACGTATATGATGATCCATTTTAGACACACACATTCTATCTCTGCTTCTACACAAAAGTACAAGAGCCTGACCACTACAATCACTCCTATCTATCTTAAGTGTGGTTAAATGATATTTGTAGGTTCTTGTGGTAACACTTGGGTGATATGAGGGTCAACGTCATGTTACATTGGTCAACTATAATGTCATAAGTGTATAAAAATATAAAAAATTCTTGTAAGAGAGAGAAGAAAGTCACTTAACATTATAGTTGACCGATGTCACATAACATTGACACATCAATGTCATCCAAGTGCTACCGGTCAGGGGCAGAGTGTAAATTGGTTTTGGAGCGTGTGCAGAAGAAAGTGGGTAATGGTTTCTCGGTTCTTTTTCTGTCATCGATCTCTAAGAAAATGTAGAACCTTATTTTTGTAAATTTTACTCCCTCCATCCTAAAATAAATGACCATGTTAAACCATGTGCACTATTTACATAACATATTTTGATCATATTTTTTTATTAATATATAAAAACATACTATAACATATAAGATATTGTTAGATTCGTTTCGATAAATATTTTTAAAATATCAAATTTTTATAATTAAAAAATTAAAAATGTGCATTAACATGTGTATGATAGTCAACAATATCACTTATTTTAGGATGGATGCATATATTAAAGATACCCCATCATTTTATTTATATAGATGTTGAGTTGGTTGAGTCTTAGTCCAAAGACCATAGTTAGGTTAGATTTTAGGCTTAAATCAAGAATTCGGTCAAGTTCAACAAGTCAAATCCAATACAACTGGACCTATACATGAACATATTTTAAAACAATAGGTAGGTATAGGATCTATGAGTCAAAATGAATTATTAATTCTCTTATTTTTCTAATCCAGACTTAAAAACTACCCTTAATATAATCAAGATCAACTCTTATACTCCCTCTCTCATTTAATGTAGATATCCATTGTCTTTTTCACATATTTTAAGAAAAGTCGTCAGTGTAATTAATGTATCTGTTTTGTATGCTAATATTATGAAATTGTCATTTGTTTGTATGTGTATTAAATTTGACTTTTCATATTTTAAGACAAAATAGTAGTATTAATTAGGGGTATGTTTAGTATAAAAATAATAAATACATCTAATAATTTGAAAAAGGGTTTACATTTAGAGACAAAAATAAAATTAAATAGGTGCTAAAATACAAGGACGGAGGGAGTATATCTTTAAAAAAAACACATTCTCACCCAATGATGGCTTTATAATATTTTAAACAAAATTTGAAATATATAGTTAAAGTCTCCTAATATTTTAAAAAGTATTCATATTAACTCAATAAATTGACTAATAGTTTTCAATCAATAGTAAAATAGTATTAAAAATTTATCAATGAATATCTTACTGTCTTTAGGTATGCAGTTAAATAATAAATTTTTATTTTAAAACTTTTCTCTACCTAAAGGCATAAATAATCTTTACACCACACCTATTTTATCTTTTATTTTCTGTACTAATCTGAATTTATGAAAATACACGCTAGCTAGTAATAAAGTTGTACGAAAAAGAGACAGTAGATTGAAGATTACTACCTGTCTTTCTGACTTGCAAGGAACCCTATTGCAGAAAAATAATGTGAAAGACTGAGAACATTTTATTTGCATGTGATAGTCAAAACTGAGAATAAGCCAACTCGATTATGAATCAACATTATTACTAGGATTTAGCGAACCTATAAAAGTGTGAATCTGTGTGATACTTTATACTCCAACACTAATGTCTTTAAATAATGTTATTTCCAAAAAATTGGATATACTACCTCCATTCCTTTTTAATTGTCACCTTTTGCCATTTTACACAAATCAATACAATCAATAAATGTTACTACTTTTGATACAATTGTTTTTACTTTTACTATAATAGTCTTATTAATTTAATATTTCATTGCATATGTTTCTCTCTCCGCAATAAATATTTAAGGGTAGTATTGGTAAAACAATATTTAATGTTGCATTGAACTTTGAAAGTGACAGTTAAATAGGAACAAAAAATTTCTGTAAAAGTGACAATTAAAAAGGAACGGAGGGAGTATTATTGTATATTATCCATATTGTAATCACAAAGACCAAGATACATGTTTTAGATCAATGTAATGCAATTTAATCTATGAAGCACGTATAGATTAGACGTGTTTCGGTGTCGGATACGCATCGTGTCCAACATAGATACATATGATAACACTGAATTATATAGTTTTTTAAAAATATTAGGGGCGTCGGCGTATCAGTGTTTGTGTCGTGCACGATGTCGGTGTCCGCACAAGTGTTTCATTGTAATAGATTTTGAATAATTGATGTTCTCTATGAGGTGTCTGTATGGTGACAGGAGTTTTAACTTTGGAACCTTAAGAGTTAAGTTCGAATCAGATCAAAACAGATGTTGGTATCGGTTTATTGCATCAAGGTGTTTTGTGCTGTGTTTTTCAAATCATTTCAAATTAGTATATTGTTTGTGTGAAGCATCTCATCCATTTCATAATTTATTTTTATAGTTGTTGTACATTTTGTACAGATTATATTTTGGCTTAAAAAAAATTATCTAGGCATGTCTAAATTTTTTTTTACAAATTTCAATTTACACCTTTAATTAAACTAGATATTAAGACACTGCATAATTTTTTGTAAATGATCTTATTAATTTTATTTTAGTGGTTAGTAATCAATGTACGAGTTTTTTTTACCTAAAATCTACCCTCTTTTGTCCCAATAGGTTGACTCAAAATTTGAAAAACTATAGTACCAAAGCATTAATCTTTCACGAAGCTAAAATACAAAAGGTACAACTTCACAGGAAAAAATGACTCCCTTCAATTGTACATGTACTTTGTAACGGTATAGAGTATGATAAAATAAATATTTTAGTTATTAAAATTTTCAATGATAGATAGCTAAAAAAAGTAAAAAAGTAAACAAGTAACTATAGAGAGGAAAATCTGTTGTGCTAAATTTGTAAATTTTTCTCTTTTGATAACACACGTTCATTTGCACAAAACCACTAAGAATTCATATAGGTTAATAATTTTTTTTTAATCTTTTTGTACATTTAAAGAACTTGTACCAAAAAGGGCTATCACACATATGAAGACTAGCTACTTTGATCTTAAAAAAGCAGAATTGGTGAAATTGTATGAAAAAAGCTAAAGTTGTCAGAAAGAAAGCACTTTTGTGTTTCACAAAAGAATATGGATGTAACCATGCATTCATGCATATATATATATTAATATAATTTCTCAAATATTCAAAAATATTAAAGCAAGAAATTAAGAAATGGTACCTTGAAGAAGAATTAGCCCATAGAGTGTTAGAAGTGTAGCCAATATCATGATCTAGAGATGCATTATAGATTTTATTTTGATCATGAGGTTGTGTTAGGGACATGAAATTCTCATCTCCATCTGTTACATTGCATTATATGTAATCATTAAAAAAATCATAGTATTGTGGACAAATTTGAAATTGAAATAAATGTTTACTTAGTTTGTACATTTTAATAATTAATTTTAAATATGTAAAGAAAAAATTGTTTAAATATATGGATGGATTAATACAGTGAGTCATAAAGGTTTGTGAGAGGAATCTTCACTGGAATTAAGTAAAGTGGACTTCAAATTTTGGAACAAAGACCAAGGAATTAATTAGTATAAATTACATTAGGTATTAGGTAAAATACTATTAAAATAACTTGGTAATTTCAATATGAATTATACCTGAAGAAGCTGCTGGCTTGTCAGTGTTTTTAACAGTTCTATACATCTGCAGAAGCCAAAAGAAGGACAATTAAGATTAAAATATACAAATAAATAATAAATGAGAAAATTGTGCATTGCTATCAATTTAAGTCGTTTGATGTTAAATCAAGGGTAGAGATTGTTTATTAATAATTTAATTAAGGTGCAATGTGAATCTATCGATCTTAAGTCAATGACCGAGATCCAATCCAGAGTGTCACCATGAGATTTTTTTGCATCGAGAGATCTAGGTTCTAAAAAATATGAATTTGTTTATTGAAAAAGATTAACAATGATATAAGTACGCCTCTGATTCTTCTTTAATCATTCAACACATCATCTTATTTCAATCATTCTCTTTCTATCATATCAACAACATATCACATCACGTTCTATATCTCTTTCATTCTCAAGATGTAGAAGGGTTTTGGATGTTCATCGATTTTCTCCTAATATCAAATATAGCAAGAAAAACAAAGAATAATAAAATAATTAAATCAGATGCTTCTTTTTCCTCTAGGGGTTTGTTTAATTAAATAATAACAATAAGGTTGATATGTTTGGTAAGGTAAGTAATTGGTTCTATTATTGAGAAATGATGGCTACTTTTCTTACTTTCTTTTTCTAACTTTTTTCTCTCTCTCATGAAAAGTAGAACTTGTCTGGTTCTGTGCTTCAGAACAAACAGATTCAACTATTCATCTCATTCAATCACTGCATGCCTTGGCTCTTGTGCCTCTTAGAAGATAGAGTAGACTTTGGACAATCCCACTTCAGTCACACATAAAGAGAGAGTGTGTGTTCGTAATTTTGTTTTATTTGTGAAGAAAAATAGGGTAAGAAAAAAATTAGTTATATACCTGTAAATGACTCTTGACATGAGCTAGTGTTAGATCTTTCACATCCATTAGCTCCAAAACTGATTTAGGAGTAGCTCCTACCATCCAAAATTGAAAAGAAAAACATGAGTTTAAAAATTTACTTTTTATAGAAACATATGTATAGTATTCACACACTCACACATGTATGCATCTTGATACACTCAGATCCAACGACGCTACAATAGATAAAGTGTATGTTTAGATTAGCAGTGAGATTGGTAGATTCGGAGTAAGTTGTCCAATTTCTTTTAAAAACTTTATCTCAGGGTTTCAGCCCTGAGATTTTGTCAAATTCACTGTCAATCTAAACATACAAACCGACAATCCTATTGTATCGGTGCAAATGATCTATACTCATATTAAAAGAGAGAGATGTAACAAGAAAAGAGATTCACTTTCATGGCCGCCGAGAAGCTCAACGGCGTGAACAAATCGATTATGAAGCGAACTAGTCCATCGCATTCTCGGAGCCCTCATGTTCCTCTTATTACTTTGTTGCCTTGGCATCATCATTCTTGACTTCACAAATCCATTTCCAAACTCAGAATTTCCAAACTGATTCACCTTCTGCTGTTGTTGATGCTGATGTTGTACAAGATGATGCTGATGATGATTCATATATTGAAACTTTTGAGGTCTTAAACTCTCTATAGTTATTCCATTAAACCTTGAAATTCCCTTAACACCCTCAAAACCATTATGACCACAAAAAGTTGAAGAACTAGCTGAACAAGAAGGATATAGAGAAGAGTTTGAATTTTTCTCTATTATAGAAGGATTGTTATCACTATAAAGAGGGATTCCATTGAAGGGTCTTAATCTAACAAAGTTTTTTCTCTTCCAAACACTCTCAGCTTCAGAAAAAGTAGTTGTTTTTGTTTTGGTATTTGATAATGAAAGTTCTGTATCAGTTTTTTGTAGAGTACTATTTCTTATTGAAGATGAAAAACCATCACTATGAGATTTGAAACCTTCATGAGTAATAGCATCATTAATATTTTTCCATATATCAAAAGATGAATCTAAATCATCAACTTCATTTGTTGTGCAAATTGATGTAGAACTGTTTGGTAGACTAATTTGAAGTGAAAGATCAGGAATCTGATTCTGTGGCATTTTTGTGTGTTATTTTAAGAAATGATTAATTTCAACCTGAAAAAAACAAAGGAGAATTTAGAACTAAAATATGTAACAAAACATAGATATAGGACAATCAAGTTGAGGATGTTTGTTTATTTGTTCCTATATCTAGTATTATATAGTAAGAGAAAACCCTTCAAAAAAAATAAAATTTGGTAACCCTTTAAAGAAAATTAAGCAATAAAGAAAGAAAAACAAGAAGATAGAATATATCTTAATTAAGATGATTAATTGTAAAGAGGTACTTTGGTCAAAAATAAAAATTCTATTGAGGAGCAAAGTGATGATGAAATTATAGGTCTAACTTTTTTTTAAAAAGAAGGGTTTACTACTAAATACTAATGATAATGAAATAAAAAACAATACCCTTTATCATGAGCTTCATAAAACAAACATCCTTCAAAGACTCATGGAGAGAGAGAGAGAGTGATAGAGAGAGAGAGAGATATTTTTTTTCTTGAGAGAGAGTGAGAGAGATGTGGTGCATAAATAAACACAAAAAAATGGAAAGGAGAGAGAAGGAGAGATGAGGTTTCTGGCTATAAGTTGAGTTAGAGAGTATATATAGGAAAGTGACACTTCAACAATTCCTTGTTTTTCAATTCTATCATAAAATTCTTCTTTTCTGAATAGTCAAAACACGTAAACACTGCAAAGTTTGGACAATTAATATTTTATTTCTCCGGAGACAACGGGGTGAGTTATATATACATTATTGACTGTATAGTGTAAAGACAGTAAACAAAGAGTGATTGTACTATATATATACCTTGTTACTCCATCGAACCACTTGTATCTCATTTTGAGAAATGGTTCTTTTACATCAGAATTTGATGTTAAATATGCTATCTTAGGGTTTTAATGAGCTTGACCTAAATAAGGTTAAGGTTTATGATATAATATTATAACGTAATTTGGTTTATGTAACTGATTTTATTTAGTGGGATAAAGTTTGATTGTGGTTGTATAAAAATTGTAAAAGATAAAATATACAAGAGATTAAAATAAAACAACAATGATAATTAGACATCATTTATTTTATAATCGTAAGTTTATCTTAGTTAATAGAGACAATATATAATATATGCAAGGTCGGAGTTCAAACCTCGACCACAAAAAAAAACATCCTTTATTTTTCTACTCTTATTTAACACTTACTATTTTTTATTTCTCTTCTCCTGTCATTTCATCAAACTAGCATATCCACCATGTTATTTTCTTTTTCTCTTTCTTTTAGGGTGCATATACCCTCAAGTGGTGTACACAACATTTTCTAAAATAAAATATATTTCATATATGGTATTGTATTTTGATTTTTTTTTTTTTAGTGTTACAATGTAAGGAGGCAAAAGAAAAAGAAAAAAAAGAGAGAAGAAGATGAAATTAAGTTCCAAGCTTATATCTCAGAATGAGAGATTTCAGGCCAGGTGGAGGGCAGTTTCAGTGAGCAGAGCACCTTGCATGTGATAATTCCTTAGCCATAAAATCTGCACACATATTTTGTTCCCTAAAAATATGCACCAATGTTGTATTTCCATTTTCCTATAAAGCATCTCTAATATGAAGGATGTCAGTAGCATAAGTGTGTAAGTTATGATCACGACCAGCAATAATCAGGTCAACTGCTTCCAAACAATCACTCTCACAAATAATGTTGACATAACCTTTTTTACTACAAAAAGCATGACCTATCTGGATAGCACGTAACTCAGCTAACAACACATCACCTCTAACTTCATAGTGA
>Ga0315913_1008406_pt1 | contig 12249 bp, 5 predicted proteins | sample MpolsnodulesMG_FD_207736 | JGI IMG/M metagenome (GOLD analysis project Ga0315913, IMG submission 207736) | Medicago polymorpha root nodule microbial communities from Los Angeles, California, United States - small nodules | ecosystem: Host-associated > Plants > Roots > Nodule | place: USA... | reverse complement strand
TTTAATTTGTAAACCTAAAACGATTAAACACTTTTTTTCGAAACCCTAACCCTAAACCAGATCCCAAACCCAGAGACCAGCATGAAAAACCAGAAACCATAACCCTAAACCAGAAATATAAACAAACCCTAAACCCTGAAGGAAAACGAAGGAGAAGACATACCTCGTCAATCGGACCATCAAAATCGGGATCTTTTGCAGCCATTTTCGTCTTCAGCTTGCGAAAACGACCTTCTTCTTCGTCTTTGATTCTTCAGTAACCCTTCGTATGCTACAATTCACTCCCGCTCTCTCTAAAACATTTTCAAGTTTCTAAAACCAGCTTCCTTTTCTCTCTCTCTATGTCCAAGAACACCTTATATACGTGCCACATAAGATCGTACACGTGTGCAAAAACTAACGGGAAAGACAAACATTTGACGGAAGGGACCATATTGACTGACGGAGCAAAAGCAAAGGGACCAAATCATTGATTTAAAACTTATGGGACCAAAATGAAAACAACATATTAGTTAGGGGACCAAATATCTAATTAAGCCTTTTTATTGTGTATGCCTCTCTTTAAATGCAATGCATGTTCATTCAATTTTTCTCATAATGTAGTGTGTTTGTTTTGGAAAAGGGAAGAAAAAATATATATAAGCACGGGGGCAAAGGATAATATAGATTATACAGAGCGTGAGAGTTATCCAAAAGGAATAGCGACAAATATAGAGCGTACATATGCCGTTACCTTCTTCTTCCTTGCAGTTACATTACACTTTTTTATCTGGTGTCACTTGTAACAGTGTAAACTCTTATCTCAGAAGAATTAATCATCAAAAAGAAAATGACTCTATTTTCATCTCTGCAAATCACCACCACCACCACCGCAACGGTTTCTTTTCTTCATCAATCTTCCTCCACCTTTCACTCTCACAATCCGTCCTCAACTATCTTGCACAAATCCCTTCTTCCAGGTTTTGCTACTTCACTCTCTATTTCCCTCAAAAAAACCAGAACACCCACTACCCGTGCTTCTCTGGTTGAAACTCCAGTTCTATGGGTTGGTAGGATCTGTATCTTCTACGCTCTTCTCAAAACTGGCTTCGTTGGATCTCCATCAAACCCGATTCTCTCAGGTTTTAACAGTTTAACCATTTTAGCATTCTTCTTTTACTGGGGTTAATTTGTTTATAAGTTAACTTCATTTTTTACTTCAGATTTGGAAATTGGTGATGCTGCTGACAATAGTGAATCTGGTGGTGACTTAGGGTTTTCTAAATGGACGCAGGTCATACTAGGAAAACCAGGTATACTTACTTACTTAGTATCGATAACTTCATGCTTCATAGCGGAACTGGAATGTGTTATTTGTATTTGTTTGTTGATACTTAATACTGTTATTGAAATGAGTAGCAATTATATCTGCTGGTGGATTAAATGAAACTGTGCACTATCCGTCTGTGTTAGTGGACGATCATATTGTAACTCGTCATTAGACTTTGCTCGGGTCTGTTTGTGTATGTAAGAAGCATTGAGTCTCAGAACCGAGACTCGCCGTGGATGGATGCATCCAACAATTTGTGAATGCAAAGAATTAGGCAGTGAGGAGGATAATAGCTATTGTAGAGAGAGAGAATCTCCAACAAGCCGGAGATTTTTTATTTAGAAATGTCAGTTCTCTAAAGCAGAGGCTGAACCATATATTGTACTACAACTACTACAAAATTGAAAAGTATACTATAGAAGACTAAGAAACTGCAACCAACAGCAGGATTGCTGCAACTTATACTTTAAAGCTTAAGAAAACATAATACCTAGCTCTGTAAACTTAACATAACAGCAGACATGCGTACTTTACCCTCTAGTATCAAGTAGTGGTGCTCCCAAAATCTACGGAACTTCATGGATCATGGTGCGATATCAGAAGAATGGACTGGGATGGACGTGAAAGGACTACAGTTGACTGGGGAAAGAAAGCCCCAGAATCACATCTCATATATAAAAGATTAAAGATCTGGTAGAGTGATTCACTAGATCTTCTGTAAGTCTCATTCAAAGTAAAATATTTTTGGCCAAGGAGTAATTTTGAAACCACAAGTGATGGAATTTCAACTTGATTTCTTACGTTTTGGTTTATGTGGGGTGGGGGTGACAAGCTTAGGGGAGACGAGGGTTGCTTTTATGGATTTGACTATGCAAATAAAGGTGGGAGGATAGGAGATGATGTTAAAGGCAAACCTAGGTTGTGCAGATCTGCAGCATCCTTATAGTTGGCAATGACAGATTTGCAAGGTGAATGCTACGGTTTCCTTGTAGAATGAAATACCCTAGTTATTTCCTCTGCCGAGTTTGGAGATTTCAGAGGCTGTTGAAAAATCATTGAAGAATCTCAAGAATGTCTTAGAGGTCCTTAAGGTTTATCATTACCTTGAACACAAGATCATGCCATTATTATCGAGGTATGAGTTGTATGCCAAATCTGAAGGCTGAGGACAGGATAACTACCGGGTGAAATGTTAACTGCAGGTATTATTAGGCCTCGTTCCAGTCCATATTCTAGTTCTATCAATAGGTCTAATTTACGGAACTCAGCAGCAGAATAGTGGCAAGATAGGTCACAGAAGATGGTGCCACATTGATATCATGTTGGAAGTATAAGGTTTTAGTCTTTGAGGTATAGATGGCAGCTCATACAGACTAATGATATTTACACTTGTACTACACTCTTAATCCTCAGTAAGGAGAAATATGATGTGGAATTGGAAACTAATCCTAACATATAACCTAAGATACTCTAAAATATTTTAAATACACTATTGACATTATAAGATATTTTTTCACACATTCCAACACTCTAAATGTCACACACTCACATGAAACTTGTCATCTATCTCATAAACTCAGCTTGCTCCTTCAAATCCTTTTTTAACTTCTGCTGTTCATGGCAAAATAAACTCACTAGCTGATCCATTTTGATTTTCGCTTCCATCATCATCAACCCCTCAATATACATTTGGATCTCCATGCTATTTTGTTTCCTTAGTGAATACAAACCTGTAAAATCACTCGAAGTAAGATATTAAATGCATGTAACTATAAAATAGAAGACAAGTTTGATAATGAAGTGTTGGATTATACTAGAAACAAAGAAAGTACGAAACATATCTTAGGCTATGGCCTAACAGCTGAGCTACTGTACCTTTGACATTACCTTCCATATTGAGCTCAACACTCAAGGATCTTACCAATGTGTCTTTTTGTTACAATGTGTGTTATTTATTTCTACTTGTTTTATTTGGTCAGCAAAGGAAGGGGCTAACGTAGGGAACCTTAAGAGCAAATGGCATCCTACAACCAAGGGTACACTGAGAAGGAACTACAGAGTCCCATCCAAGTCAGAGGGGCGACGGCTTCTTAAAGCCATTGCATCTCTACTGTCAGATGATGACCACTTTGTTGATGCCACTTCTCACAAGGTTTGCAATTTTCATTTGTCTGTTTCGGTTGCTAGTGTTTTTTAATAGAATTTTTCTCTTATCCTCATAAATTGATGGCACTAAATGACCATTGTAGGGTTGTCAAATTCGAAGAGAAAGTGCTCATGGAGAAAGTGTTTGTTGCAACAACGTGAGAGCTCTTTTTGACGAGCTACCAACTCCTCATCTCATTGTGGAGATCACACCTTTTCCTGCTGGACTTCTTAGTGACAAGGATTACACTAAAGCTGAGAAGCTTGAGAGGGTTCTCAGATCTAGTCCTTCTGTTTGAGCCTTCTTTGGTGTTTCTCATTTTCATGTATATATACTTTGCTAGCTTGTAAATATTGGCATCATGAAGAGAAATTTGTATCTGTTTTACATTTGAGTTGAATCATAATCAACATCTTTCCAAGACAAATAACATGTCACCTTATTTTGTAGAAAGCACTGAACGCGGCAAATCAGACTAAGAAAAATGATTGTCTTGTATACAAGACATTAAATTGAATATTTAATTTCATCTCATGAACTATCTCAAGAACTCAAAGAAGTGCTAGTATATTGGTAATATCAAGATACTTATATGGTTAATTTATATGAAAATATGTGTATTTAATGCATTGAAATTTTAAGTGTTTAACTTTTTTAAATAATAATTTAGAAATCAGGGTTTGGATTGACTTATTTTAGAGCTTATGCAAAACAGTCTATGCAAATAAATAAACATTAATGTATTATTTATAAGCTTGTTAAGGTAGTTTATGGAAAAACAACTTATGAATTAACAGAAAAGCTTAATTATTTGTATCAGCTCAAAATAAGCTCAATCCAAACAAGCCTTAAATTAATTGATTGTTACCATTAGAAAAGGAGATTGATCACAAAAATTTTATAAATGATTTTGTTTTTCTAAACCTGTCAAAAATTAAATTTAAGGTATCCTTCAAAAGGGCATCATATTTTTTTTCTGTCCTAGACCTTAATGTGTTGGGCCGACCTTAAAAGTGATTTTAAAAACATTACTTGATTTGGTGAGTGTTTGGAATAGCGACACATTTTGAAAAATTACAGTCGCAAACCACGTCAACGTGGAAGCCTAGTTTTAAAGCTTCTTAAAATCACATTGAAAGATACTTGAAACGCAAAATAGCGATTGAAACGCTGATCGAAACATACCATTACACATGTTTTTCTCAGACAAAATTATTCTTTTCTTTAGAATAGATTTTAACTTGAAACTAAACTTACAACTTTTATCTTCAAATGTGTTTTTTAACTTCAAAATTAGTATTTAACATTTAAAAAAAAATTAACATAAGGTTAATTAATCAATTTATGCAAACAAATAATACTTTTTTTATTCCTTCAAAAATAATACTTTTTTTTTTTGGATTCATGAGAATTACTTATTTTCCTTTTGAAAAATTGAAAATTACTTATTCAACATATGTAATTTTTTTAACAAAGACAAAGTGGTAAGTATTAGTCAAACTTAATGTGAGATGCGATATCTTGAGTTGGAATATGTGTAAAGATGTATAACCTAAGTATTCAACATTTTAATTAAGTGTCCTTAAAAAAGAACATTTTAATCAAGGGATAGTACATGAGTAAAGATTCTCTCAATTTGCTTAATGATAAATAAATATACAAAAAATATATAATGATAGGGAGTACCACTAATTAGGTTTCATCACTAATTAGGTTTCATCACTATTAATTAATTTCAAACGTGTCTTTATTTCTTTAAATCGAAGAAACGGAGAGACGAAAATCTCAGCAGAGGTGGCAGGCGAGAAGTCAATGACCTATTGTTTTCCCTCTCTTTTGTTAGGTAGGTCCCCTCACTCACACACACACACTACGAATGAAGAGTAAAACACACACACACTCACACTCTCCCTATGAAGAGTAGAAACTAATATAGTCCGTTCTTCCGTTATTCATCTCCCAAACCCTACAATTTCAACCTCATTTCGGTACGAACCCTTCAATTTTAGTTCTTTTGTGCTTTTGTTTTCGTTGATTATTACACATTACACTCACCCGGTTTCTGAAAATCAACTTTTACGAAACCCCTTTCTTGCATTGCATGTTGTTATTTTCTAATCTTAGGGGTTTTCTTATTCTTCTGCATTTCTCACTTTTCTTTAAATCGTTGTTTTGCCTCTCCGAATCTTCGTAATATTTGGGTTTCATTTTAGTTTTAAGGTATTTGTTGATTTTCTTTGGCCGTTGCCATTTTTTCAATTTGGACAACATGCACAAAATCAGCACCTTCAATCTATGTTGGCGCGTGAGTGATTTGTGTGGAGTTCAATATAACCAGCAGAACAATTTTTTATTTTTTTTTATATTTTTTTTAGAGAGAGAATTGGGGTAGCACTTAACGTAGAAAAGATGGTGAGAACTCACCTTACGTGGTTTGGGCATGTAGAGAGAATGTACGTGGATTATGCAGTAAGAAGAGTAGATCAGATGAAGCATAGTTAAATCACTAGAGGCAGAAGATGACCTAAAAAAACTTAAGAGAAACTATTAAGAAATATCTAGAGATTAATGAGTTGGATAGGGATATGATATATGATACAACATTATGGCGTCATTTGACTCATGTAGCCGACCCTCATTTAGTGGGATAAAGCTTGGTTGTTGTTTTGGGCTCCATTTTGATAAAACTTTTAAAAAAAATAATCACCGGCCCATATTAGTTTAAATCCATTTTTGTTCACTTGATTTTGTCGCACTAAATTGACTACTTATCAATTACCAGATATGTATGGTTGAAATGAAAATACAACTATTGTGCTCAACATTGAAAATAGGAGCTCCAAGAGGCAATATGTGCAATCTTTTTATTTATTGTTTGCAGATACACGAGGTGCTTTGTAGAAACACTGTTTCTTTTCTTCTGTTGTTACTCGGAGTGATTATCATAATTGGTATATGACACTAACTTATATTAAAACAATACATCTAATTTTGCTTCTTCTTGTCGCGATGAGACAATGGTGTTTGATTGGAATGATCTTCAGTAATGACAATGAGTTGTTGTAGAGAAATTTTAGGAAGTGCTTGTTTCATATGCATCAAATTGGCATTTGACTTAATTTTTTGCTGGAAAAAGTTCCACACTTTTTTGTATTTTCTTCTGAAAATATATACAACTGTAACATATCACTGAATGATCTCTTGAAATTGTAGCTTACATATCTGTGTTTTTGGCTTTCAAATATAGTATTTTCTTTTCCCGGTTGATGGTTTACAGTGGCATTTGTAGCAAAAGCAAAGAAGATGGTGAGTGTACCTGACTTTGAAGAAGCTGTTGAGCCACCAGCTTTACCTCCGTCACCTCCTGATGTGCTGTCTAGTATGGAAGCGGAACCAATAGCTCTCCCAACCTATTCTATTATCAGTAGGCCGAGTGCCGGAACCACAGGAAAATGCATACATTTGCTTGCAAATCTCTTTAAAGCTGCTGCCGATGCTACAGATGCAACCTTTTTCCAGTATAATGTATGTCAAGTGATTCTGTCATTGCAATTTCTCTTATTTGGCTTTGGCTGATTGAAGGTTTTCCAGGTTGCTATCACTTCAGAAGATAAAAGAACTGTTGAAAGCAAGGGCATCAGGAGAAAACTGATTAATAGGCTTCACCAAACATACTCTTCTGAACTTGGTGGCAAAAGCTTTGCATACGATGGAGAAAGAACTTTGTACACAGTGGGTCCTCTTCCAGATAATAAATTTGAGTTCACGGTATTTCTTGAGGAAACATTTGCAAGGTGGTAAACTCTTTATATGACTGTTGTAGCTTTGCCTTGTTTTCTAGTGTTGAAGCTTATACTGCCTTTTTAAACTCTAGCAGCAGTACTGAGAGTTTTGGTGCTAATGGAAGCCCTCACGAGGAAAATAAAAGGTCAAAACGTTCTTTTCAGTCAAAGACATTCACAATGGAGATAAGTTTTGCTGCCAAAATTCCCTTGCAGTCCATTGTTCTTTCCCTTAAAGGGATCGAGTCATATGCTAATTCTCAGGATGCATTGAGGGTTCTTGATACAGTACTGAGGCAGCGAGCAGCTAACAGGTACCCTTACATTTTGTAATGATAAAACTAAAGTGGTATCTTGAAATTTTGGCGCATGAATTTAGTTATTATGTTCATGGTCTAACTTAGTTAAACTTGAATCCTTTCTTTTGCGTGGAAAGAGGGTGTCTCTTGGTAAGGCAATCTTTTTTTCATAATGACTTGAGGAATTTCATTGATGTTGGAGGCGGAGTAGAAGGAGTTCGGGGTATTCATTCCAGTTTTCGTCTTACACAGGGAGGATTGTCTCTTAATATGGGTAGGAATGCTCCCATACTTATCATGGAATCTTGGCATCAGAAAGTTGTATTCTATTCTCGCTTATGTTCTTGATGTATTTATTTCAGATGTGTCCACAACAACGATCGTAAAACCTGGACCTGTAATTGATTTTCTCCTATCTAACCAGAGTGTGAGGGAACCTCGTTATATTGACTGGACAAAGGTGACAAACAACTAACTAAGATTCTTAACTCGGCATAAGTAATTTCCTGAAGGCATTTTTCTTTCTGGGTAATCTGTAGGCCAAGAGAATCCTTAAAAATTTAAGAGTTCGTGCTACACATCGTAACCAAGAATTCAAAATTTCGGGCTTGAGTGAGAAACCCTGCATTCAACAACTGTAAGTGCTTCTTTTTGAAGGTCAAGTGTTTACTCTTTTAACTTTAAAGCTCAGAAAAGGGAAAATAAAAAGTGATGGGTCTCATGACCGGAAAAACATGAAGTTTTCTATTTCTTCGGCAGTTTTAGTATGAAGATGAAAAATGGAGAAGACAATAACGCGGAGCAGACAGTGGATATTACTGTATATGAGTATTTCGCTAAACACCGTGGCATTGAGCTGACCTCTTCTGCTTACTTTCCATGTCTTGATGTTGGGAAGCCAAATCGGCCCAACTTTTTGCCCCTGGAGGTTTGTTGAATTCTATGCCCGAATGAACTATATCCTTGTTCTTCTTTTGTACCAATTGTATTATTTTGCTGTAACAGTTTTTCTTTTGGATCGGTTACATCTGATTATTATTTTTCCTTTTCTATTCTATTTGTGTAGCTATGTTCACTTGTTCCCCTCCAGCGGTATACAAAGGCATTATCTCCTGTGCAAAGAGCATCTTTAGTAGAAAAATCACGTCAAAAGCCTCAAGAGAAAATTGAAGTTCTGACAAATGTATGTTTATAGTTATTGATATGCCGTGTCTCTTTTTTCAATGATAATATATTTTTTTTTTTGAACAAATCAATTCAATGATAATATATTAATTAATGCTCATTAAGATTTATAGGCTATTGGAAATTCTGGCTATGATGATGATGTTGTTCTTGCGGCATGTGGCATTTCTATTGACAAGCAATTCACTCCAGTTGAAGGTCGAGTTCTTGAGACACCAAAGGTATGCATCAACTTGCTATATTCACATTTTTGCGTGCACCAGAGAGTCAGAGAATGATAATAGAGAAATCAGTGTAAAGAGTTGGTTTGTTTTTCAATTAATTTTGAGAATTGAGTGCACCCTAATACAGTTCTCTTTGAGACACAGTTGAAGGTAGGTAAGAATGAGGACTGCTTCCCCAATAATGGAAGGTGGAATTTTAAAACGAAGGTATTGCATTATTGTTTCACATTCAGAAAGTATTCAAGACTTCCTGTTTCTTATCTCAAATTTAATTAACTATTTCAGTAGTTGATGGTTCTACATTCCCTTTTTGTAGACACTTCTACAACCATCACATATTGGTAAATGGGCTGTTGTCAACTTTTCTAAACAATGTGATACTAGTTACATAACAAGGGAGCTGATTAAATGTGGAATGAGCAAGGGAATGGTATGTATTTATAGCTTGTTCTATGGTGTCAGAATATACTTATCTACCATCTTATTCTGCTTTTAATTGACTGTTTCATGTTCCTGAGTATTTACAGAATATTGAGCGGCCATTTACTTTATTAGAGGAAGAAGCACAAATGAGAAAATCTAACCCTGCTGCAAGGGTTGAAAAGATGTTTTCCTTGCTGTCATCTAAACTTAATGGTCCACCAGAGTTGATTCTTTGTGTCTTGCCAGATAGGAAAAACTGTGACATCTATGGTATTTCTTCTAGCAACGTTTTCCAGTGTTTCCTTTACGTTGATATTTTTATTCACTGTGTTCTTTGAAAATTTCAGGGCCTTGGAAAAGGAAGTGTCTGTGTGATGCTGGGGTTGTCACACAGTGCATTTCCCCTCTCAAGATCACCGATCAATACCTTACTAACGTACTTCTTAAAATCAATTCTAAGGTAGTAAAAGGCTATAGAACCATGTTATATTTAAATGCATAACATCTGTAGCTTATTTTGACAAGATAATGTTATGCATAGTCTTAAAAAATTTGTACATATATTCTTATTACAGCTTGGAGGAATAAATTCTTTGCTGGCAATAGAGCATTCTGGGCATCTTCCCTTGATTAAAGATACCCCAACGATGATTTTAGGGATGGATGTCTCTCATGGTTCCCCTGGCCGATCAGATATTCCATCAATAGCTGCTGTAAGGCTATTTTTTTTTATTTCCCCTATTTTTTATTTCCCCTATTTTTGTTGTAAACAATCAAACACAATGCTATGTTATCCTCGCAATACAACCTGTTTTGTATTTTTGGTCAGCTCTGCAGCTAATTCTAGTTATGTTGGATTTAGGTTGTTGGATCTCGATGCTGGCCTCTAATTTCAAGATATAGAGCATCTGTAAGATCACAGTCTCCTAAGGTGGAGATGATTGATTCTCTATTCAAGCCTGTGGATTATATGAGTGATGATGGTATTTTAGAAAAAAAGGATGATGGTATTATCAGGTTTGATTAAATATATTGAAATATTTCTATTTTGTACTACCTCCAACCTTCATATATAAAATCCTCTTGTAAAATTTTGTTGTCCTTTTTTATAAGACCCTTTCAAATTACAAGAAGCATTAATTATTAACAAAAATATCCCTAATTAAACAGAGAGAATCAAAGGCTAATCATTTCTCTCTGAATAATTGAAGGATACTTTAGAAAGGGAATATACGTTATTGACAAATTTGATATAAAAACTACTTTTCTTAGTTGTGCTTTGGAAAGAAATAGAATGACTATGTGGGGAGGGAAAGTTAAGATCTGTAGTGAAAGAAATAGTATTTGATAAAAATGGAATATTTCACATAGGGGGGATGCATATCATTTTGAGGTTTCATCTTGTAGCCTGGGGCATACAGAACTTTTCTTAGGAGTATTTTTTCATGCATTTTACATCTTTCATTTCTAGTTTCTTGAAATGTAATATCCAGCTTTGAGTATATTAATTTGCACTTTTATTGAGAAAGATAAAGAGATTGAAGTTAATGTACAAAACCAGAATGGAATCATCCACATACCATGAAAATTTGAAACCATGCCTGTGAGCTTTATCAAACTCCAGATACCGTGATAGAAACTGAGATTTGGTTGAAAATGAGAGAAATTGAAAGTGAAAATCTAATGCTTTTCGGAAATTGATTTCTAACTTTGGAAATTGTACGTGTAGACTCTACAACAGTATTTACATCAGTCTCAGCTTGTCAAGAAATCCATTAATCAGACTAAAACATAATCGTACATTTCCCTAACTATTTGATATTCATCTAAGAGAACAATAACAGACTTGGAATATTCTAGAGGGTAACATAATTATGCTATAATATTCTAGAAGTTCTGCATCATACAGTAAACACGGGCGCTGTAGGGATATAATAACTGTATGGGGAGGGAAAATTAGTAGAAGATTTGTAGTAAAAGAAATATTATTTGATAAAATAGGAATATTTCACATCAAGGGGAATGCATATCACTTTGAGGTTTCATCTTGTAGAATTTTTCTTAGGAGCATTTTTCATGCATTTTACATCTTTCATTTCTAGTTTCTTGAAATATAATATCCAGCTTTGAGTCTATTAATTTGCACTTTTATTGCGGAAGATAAAGAGATTGAAGTTAATGTACGAAACCAGCAATCATCGACATACCATGAAAATTTGAAACCATGCCTGCGAGCTTTATCAAACTCCGGATACTGTGATAGAAACTGAGATTTGGATGAAAATGAGAGAAATTAAAAGTGAAAATTGAATGCTTTTCGGAAATTGATTTCTAACTTTGTAAATTTTAAGTGTAGACTCTACAACAATATTTATACATGAGTCTTAGCTTGTCAAGAAATCCATTAATCAGACTCAAACGGAATCTTACATTTCCCTAACTATTTGACATTCATCTAAGAAAACAATAACAGACTTAGAATGTTCTAGAGGGTAATATAAGTATGCTATAATATTCTAGAAGTTCTGCATAGTACAGTAAACACAAGCCCTGTAGATAAGTGACAAACGAAGAAAAACATTCAACACTACATTCATCATTGTTCAGCCTCATATATTCCATAATATACTTTTCTAATATCATGTTGAGTGCTAACATAATTTTTTTATAGGGTAATCATACATGGTTTTTTTTTTTACAAGTGGTAATTGTGAAAACTGAATATATTTCAAAGTTCTGAATAATTTACAACCACTAATGTGCTTATATAGGCTAATGTAACTTGATGGGCAAGACTACTAAACTAATGGGCCCAATACACATAACCAATAATAATAATTAAAATAAATTATTTACAACACTCCCCCTCAAGCTGGTGAAT
>Ga0315913_1008402_pt1 | contig 12252 bp, 9 predicted proteins | sample MpolsnodulesMG_FD_207736 | JGI IMG/M metagenome (GOLD analysis project Ga0315913, IMG submission 207736) | Medicago polymorpha root nodule microbial communities from Los Angeles, California, United States - small nodules | ecosystem: Host-associated > Plants > Roots > Nodule | place: USA... | reverse complement strand
TATATATATATATATATATATATATATCTTTCTAACTTATAATGTTTCCAATTTTTAAACTAAACCTTATAGTTTGATTTTTGTATCAAACTCTCTGATTCTCAGAGAGGAAGAGGTCCTTGATAATTTGGAATTCAACAAAGAAATAAATATAGTATGGTGAAGAATATTGTTTCACCCATGAATCAAATTTGAGTTCTACCAAGATCACAATTTATCTTTTGGTAATGTTCATTAATCACATGAGTTCAATCACTTAGTTTAAACACTAAAATTTTACTAGGTATAATAAAATCAATTTTACAAAACTAAGAGTTTGCCCTTCCTAAACTGACTCATTATATTTTTAAGAAAATGTTAACCAGTACTCATGCGGCACTAGTTAAAAATATCAAATTAAAAAAATTGTATTGAAAATTGTGAAAAAGTAATTAAGTATTTAACTTTTTAAAAGTCAAGAAGTTGTTGTTTTAAATAAGAAATCTATATTTTTTTTTAACTAGTATCCCAAGGATATTAGTTAATATCACTCTATTTTTAAAAGAGGTAGATGTTTAGCTCATGTTGTAAATATTCGGTTCATAAAAAATAGCCTTGGACCGTTGGTCCCATGAGTAAGGAAAAAAATAGGGTTGAATGCACTGTATTTTTTCCATTCCAGTAACCTATCCCTATCTAACATTTCTAGACTTGAAACAAGTGTCCACATCAGCCGCCAGCGTGTCCTCTACCTTGCAGATAAAATAACTCAAGTGCTCTAGCAACATTATATTGACACTCTACTGTCTCATTTGTAAGCCATTTTTGAAATTTGTTTTCTTCTAGAAAATAGTAGTGTATTATTTATCAAAGAGTCGAAGTCTCCCATTTTTTCGACTTATTTTTTTATAGTTTTTATTGGAATAATTTTATTCAAAAATATGTCGGATATTAGATGGTAATATCTCTTTTAATTAGAATTTAAATCTTTTTTTAGTGGAATAGAATTTAAATCTTGTTCGTCATGTTTAGGAGTTTAGCTCATTATCTATCTCTATTGGGTACTCAATAATAATAAATGTTAATTTCGTCTGCTAAAAAAACTAAATATGACACTAACATGATTATATAATATTTACCTGTCCATTTTTTTAATAAATTAATAATTTCAAAATTTAGTGTAATTTAATTAATTAGATAAAAAATATTATAAACTTAATAGGTTAAACAACAGATAAATATTAGAAGGAAAAAAGATTAGACAAAATTGTAGCAACTCTTTATATGTATCTACAAACTCACATATGCATCCATATGAAAAGACTTTCTCAAAGTTACCTTTAGCTTAAACTTTAGGATAAGTTAGAAATCAGGTGCTTGATTTAATTAGTTCATAGGATAATCTTTTGATTTGACTGATACATAGGATAAGTTAGGTGCTTGATTCAAATATGATTTGAACATTTGACAATATATATGAAATGTACGAAATTATCCCATAGATACAATTAACATTTTAAAGAAAACATTGTTGATTTGTTTTTATCCTCAAACAACATCGTGCTTGAAATCCATGACACTGCATTTAGACCACCTTCTAACTAGTACAGAGTAGTAAATATTCAAGAATAAAAAATTAAGAGTTCTCATACGTTACTAGATCGACTAAAATAACCGTGAAAATTAGTGCTACTTACATGTCAAGATAATTGTTAACTATACTTGCTCATAAAAAAATAATTTGCTGACAGTATTTTATTCCTAGTCTGGAAAATAAATGCGAAAAAATCATAGCGGGTCATTAGAAATACCGTTATGATGACCAAAGATGATAAAGAAAATGCAGACAATAGCCTTAAATGATTAGTACTTAATTAATAGATTGGCATTATTATCAACTTGTGTACTATAATATTTTAATAATAATGTTTCTTTCGAGCAACTTGCTTGGCATGATTAATTATAAATTATTAGATATGTGTTGTTTATATTAACCACTTATTTTTTTTATTATGTCAAAAAAATCGTCAAAAATTTTGTAAAAAAAATTCTATTTATGAAAAAGAAAAAGAAAAGTTTGCGGGACATAAATCTAACTAAATAGAACAAAAACTTAAAGAGAAAAATTTAAAAAATATTCTCATACGAAGATGTCTTCATATGTCATTTCTACACTATCAAATATAGTCATTCTCGTCACTGCATCACTCTAGAATGAACAATACACATATCACAAAATGTATTGCTCTGTTGATCCTCAATTTGTTTTTTGACTTGATTCTTTGTCAAAACTGCTGCCGTGAGTTGGCATAACAGATGAATGATATTCTATTTTCCTTATTTAATATAATTACATATTGTAAGGGATTTCATGTTATGGGATTGTCTTTTAATGTGTTTTACTTTCATAGTTTCCTAGAATAGAATATTTAGATCTATATGTATGAAGGTTGTGTACAGAAGAAATATTATACATGTTCAATATACCCTCCTATGTTTGATATGGTACTAGAGCGCAGGTTTTTTCTAGGTCTTTACTAAGAAACCTAGCTGCACACATAGCATGACTTCCCCTGTGGAGACTCCACCATCTACTAACGAATCCTCTACCAGCAACATACTTGATGACCTAACCTCTAAATTGACCTAAATACTAACCCAGTCACAACCCCAAACACATACCCAAATACCAATCAATGAATCTTCTACTGCACAGATCGACATCAAGTTGAATGATGCCAATTATGCTTTATGGTCCCAAGTTGTCGAGATGCTTATCTCCGGCAAAGACAAATTGGGCTATATCAATGGAGACATTACACAACCTGAACTGACAGATTCGTCTTACCGTCGATGGAGGAGAAAAAATTCCATTGTTAAGGGATGGATAATCAACTCTATGGAACCTGAATTGATCAATAATTTTATCCGATTTTCTACTGCAAAGGAAGTATGGGATGCAATTGCAATAACATACTTTGATGGCACAAACACTTCCCAGGTGTACGATCTGAAACGAAAAGTCACTAGACTTAGACAAGCTCAAGGATCAATCGAGACATACTACAACAAACTCCAAGGGTTGTGAAGGGAAATTGATTTTCGCCGACCAAACCTTATGACATGTGAATCTGATATTCGAAGATTCAATTTGATAACTCAAGAGGATCGAGTTTACACATTCCTTGATGGCCGAGATGATCACCTGGACAACGTTCGTAGCGATGTGCTGCAGATTAAGCCATTTCCGACAGTTGAACAAGCACACACGTTTGTTGGAAGAGAAGATATGCGAAAAACCATGATGATGACTGAGCTCGTGGACATCTCTACCGGTATTGTGCTTGCTTCAAGGGGAGGGCACTGACAGACTGGACAAAGTACGGGACCAAGCTGCTCTGACCAGCCACTGTCTCTAAAATTAGTGCCTCACGGACCTGGTTGGAATGCAGGTGCTGATCAAGCTGCAAGTCACAGGACAACACTCTCTAATATGAAGTTTGGGCAAGGCAGTGGCAAGCCAAGTAAATCAAGGTCTCAATCTGAAAGTGAGGGTTGTACACACTGTGGGAATGCCAAACACACTCGTGAGACTTGCATTAAATTACACGGGTATCCGGATTGGTGGGATGAATACAAGTCGAGAAAACCACATGAAGTTGCTGCCAAAATTGGGTCAGGACGTGCTGCCATTGCACATGCAGAACCACGTCTATCACTTCTGCCACAACCAGAATCTTTTGACAGACCTGCTCCAAATCATGGCTCATCAACACTTAGTGATTCAGGTAACATTGGCTTTTCATTACTTAGTTCAACTGAAACTGACTACAATGGATGGATAATTTATTCTGGTGCAACCGATCATATGACATATGATTCAAATGACTTTATCAATTCTACACCACCAAGGAGAAGTAATATTGTTAATGCTAATGGGGTTATATATCCGGTCACCGGAGCTGGAACTGTTGCTCTTTCACCTTCTCTTTCATTGTCACATACTTTACTTGTTCCATCTTTGTCAAACAAATTGATGTCTGTTGGCCAGGCTACTGAAGAATTAGATTTTTGTGCACTAATATATCCACATTTCTGTCTCCTCCAGGATATTCTCACCAAGGAGATCATTGGTCGTGGTACTAAAAAGGTGGGGTTGTATTACATGGACGATTTCAGCACGGGAAAAGCTAACCAAATGCAACATTCTTCGGGCGCCAAGCATAAGCAGATTTCGTTGTGGCATCGTCGGTTGGGGCACCCATCATTTAGTTATTTGAAGCATTTATTACCTTATTTATTTTCTGGTTTACATGTATCTGAATTGAAATGTGACACTTGCATTCTCACAAAGATTCACCGTGTATCTTACCCTTCTAGTTCAAATGAAAGTGATACTCCTTTTGCATTAATACATTCTGATGTTTGGGGCCCGTCTCCTATCTCTACTCTATCTGGTTTTCGATGGTTTGTTACTTTTGTAGATGATTGTACACACATGACTTGGCTTTATGTCATGAAACATAAGCATGATGTATTTGGTATTTTTTGGATGTTTCATACCTTAGTTAAGACTTAATTTTCTGCTAAGATACGAATTCTCCGATCTGACAATGGAGGAGAATATGTCAATCACGAATTTAATCATTACTTCCAATCCCATGGAATTGTACATGAAACTACATGTCCTCAAACAACACAACAAAATTGTGTCGCCGAAAGGAAAAATTGGCATATTTTAGAAACTGCTTGTGCCCTCCTTATTGGCTCCCATGTGCCACGACATTTTTGGGCTGATGCGATTGTTACCGCAATATACTTATTGAATCGAATGCCCTCTCGAGTCTTGGGTTTTAAGACTCCGCTTCAAGTGCTCTCCACACATAGCCCTTTGCCTTCTATCATGATGTTGTCTCGTCGTGTATTTGGGTGTGTAGCCTTTGTCCATCTCCACAAAAATCAGCTTACAAAACTAGATCCATGTGCTCTCCGATGTATCTTTTTGGGTTACGGTGCTCACCAAAAAGGTTACCGTTGTTATAATCCCGCCACTAAAAGGACGTATGTCACCATGGATGTCACTTTTTTGGAGTGTGAAACATATTTCTCTGCACCACCATGCAATTCTCCTCTTGAGAGGGAGATACAAAGTCAAGAGAATAATTGGCAAAGCTTAATTACTGTAGATTCATGTTTTGATAACCAACAGAGTCATGATGCTTCGGTTGAATCTAATGATAACCTTGTTGAAATCAATGATGTTTCAGTTGAAAGTAGTGATAATGTAACTACAAATACTGAACTTGAAGAACCCCCCTCACTAGTGCCAAATGACCATTCTCCTAAGAATATTCCTAAGGAGAATTACAAATTACCTTTTAGGGAAAATCGGGGAAAACCACCAGATCGATACTCCCCAAATTATGAGGTGAAAAGATCAAAATATCCAATTGCAAATCATGTTTCTTGTCAAAGGTTATCAGACCCACTCAAGGCATTTGTATATCAGTTGTCCTCTAATCAGGTTCCTACTAAAATTCAAGAAGCTTTAAAGGATCCCAAATGGGTTCAGGCGATAAAAGAAGAGATGGAAACACCTGAGAATAACAAGACATGGAACCTTGTTCCGCTGCCAAGAGAGAAGAAAGTAGTGGGATGTAATTGGGTTTTTTGAATCAAACACAAAGCAGATGGATCCATTGAAAGGTACAAGGCGAGACTTGTGGCAAAGGGGTACACACAAACTTATGGCATCGACTATCAAGAAACTTTCTCTCCAGTGGCTAAACTAAACATTGTTGGGGTACTACTTTCTTTAGCAGCAAATTTAGATTGGCCATTGCATCAATTTGATGTGAAGAATTCTTTTCTTCATGGCAATCTTAAAGAGGAAGTATATATGGAGACCAATTAGCAAATATGCTTACAAAGGTTGTAGCTGACAGAGATTTTCACAACTCACTCAACTAGTTGGGCATAGAAGACATATATGCACCAACTTGAGAGGGAGTGTTGTCGTGAGTTGGCATAACAGAAGAATGATATTCTATTTTCCTTATTTAATATAATTACAGATTGTAATTTCACATTATGTGATTGTACATTATGTGGGATTGTCTTTTAATATGCTTTACTTTCATAGTTTCCTAGAATAGAATAGTAGATCTATATGTATGAAGGTTGTGTACAGAGAAATATACAGAATAAATATTATACATGTTCAATATACCCTCCTATGTTTGATAAAAACTACAACATGAGTTGCATTGGAGCATGTGCACAAATTAGTAGTGATATATGATAATGACTTTGATCAAGATAAAATTTTAACCTACCTAGTGGTAATATGATCACTGTTTCCTTCAGGCCTAAAATATTTACACGCCTTAAATCATACTAAACTTGAGGATTTCTACCTCCTGATTTATTAAAAACCCTAGTTTGAGAAATATTTATAAATTAATAATATGACAATTTATACGGTACACTCCAATAAATTAATAGTCAAATGGATTATTTTTAAAAATAAAAATATTTAATATCATTTTCAATTTAATATAGTTTATTTTTAATAAAATAAAAAAATTATTAATTGTGGTATATTCAATAAATAACTTTTTATTTGTGGTACATTTCAATTTACAAATGTACCACAAATAATATAGTTTTTTTGGAGGAAGCTATATGTAATAATAATATGGGTTATGCTAACAAATGTCTTTAGAGCACTTGTTAAAGAAACCAAAAGTAGTATGTTTACATTAGATTCAACAATGTTTTGACTTTTAAAAATTTAAATTTATCACTCTTCAAAATATTACGATACAATATTTCTATTTTTATCATCTTAACCAATATTCTAAGACCATTCTTTAACATTTCACTAATAATATAGTTATCGGCTTATTGCACCTCAAAAAAATAATATAGCTATTGCCAGGTTTATGGGACCCGCGCGACGCCTCGTGCTTTTAAGTGACTTGCAACATATACATGCATGCATCTTCATAAGACTTTCTTTATGGCAAGTATATCTTCATAGGTCCTTTTCAAAACATAAGTACTAATTTAACATCCAGAAAATATTTAAACTATCATGTTAACACATATGATTTAGAGACATTGTTAAGGATTATATAAATAATAAGTATCAATTAATTTTTTTTAACTTATTGAGAAATAAATGATACAATTTATTTTTGGTACACTAACACATACTTATTAGCATTTTCCTTATTTAAATATATAATATTTGGCTTGTTTAGTAGTTAATGTTGGGTCACTCGGGAAACCAGGGGAACCGTCCACATCGAGGCGAGAACAACCGCACAAGCAAGAGAGACACCACACTCTTACCCAAAACCTTAAGGCAATGGGTTTATGGGTCCTCTTACTTATAAGGTGTTCAACCTTTACTCTTTTAACCGATGTGAGACATATAACTCACACTTGTATACAACAACACTCCCCCTCAAGTGTGAGTCCATCTATTCAGCATGCCCCCCTTCAAGCGGAAGCTTTTACTTTGCTTGTATCGTCGTTGTTGGTTTCTCCGCAAACGGACCGACACGTTTGTACCGCCGTTGTTGCTTTCTGCGCAAACGGACCGGTTGCCTCGGTCGCACCCTTTTTTGAACCGGGCTCTGATGCCATAACCAGTTTTCACTTTTAACTTCAAATAGCAGACATTTATCTTCAATAACACTGATATTGATTTTGAAAGTTCTTTGCTTTGACAGAGGAGCTTTCAGAATCAACATATTCTTGCTATCAAACACTTTCATAGTTTGTGCCTCCACCTTCATAGTGTAACCTTTTTGCAGTAATTGACCAATACTAATGAGATTGCTTCTCATGTTTGGTACATATAACACATCAGTGATGCAAGCTTTCTTGCCATCCTTCCTATGAATCAGTACTTTTCCAATACCACAAATTATACTGTTGTCTGCAAATCTTATTTTTCTATTGACTGAATCATCTAATTTAGAAAACCAAGATTTCTTGTCTGTCATATGATTTGAACACCCAGTGTCCAAGTACCATTCATCACTTCTTTCTTCTTCCTCCTTGACTGTTGCCATCAAGAGTAGTTCTTCAGAATCAGAACTTTCATTTTGAGCAAATTGTGCCTCATCTTTGTTCCTTGGCACTCTCTTTGATCTACATTCAAATGCATAATGTCCCATCTTCTGACAATTATAGCATTGAATATCCCTCTTATCTTTCTTCTTCTTCTGATCAGACTTTGTTGCATCATTCTTTTCTTGATTCTTGCTAGAACCTTCACCGTCCTTATGAGATTGATCATTCCAGGATTTCTTCCCTTTCTTGAATTTTCCTCTCTTCTCATAATGAGCTTGCAAAGCTTGATCAGATGATACACTTTTACCTCTTTCTCTGTTCCTATCAATCAACCTTAATTCATGTGCTTCAAGACTTTCTTGAATCTGAGAACCTTTTCAACCTTCATTACATCAGTGACAGTTTCACCATTCCTTGTCATCTGATTTGTAAGATTGATTACTTTATCAAAGTATTGACTAACTGTTTCATCTTCTTCCATTGTCAATACTTCATATTGTCTTCTCAAAGCTTGAAGCATCACTTTCTTCAATTTACCATCCCCATCATACAATTTCTCCGATGCATCCCATGTCTCCTTTGCAATTTCATAATGCATGATCTTCTCAAAGATCTCATTGCTTACACTCTGATGCATCAAGAACATAGCTTTACCATCTTTCTTCTTCAAATCTTTGTGTGCTGCTTGTTGTACATTAGTTGCATTCGCTGCTAGTGCTGGTATGCCTTCATTCACCAATTGTTGGGTCACTGGGGGAGCCAGGGGGACCGTCCACATCGAGGCAATAACAACCGCACAAGCAAGAGAGACACCACACTCTTACCCAAAACCTTAGGGCAATGGGTTTATGGATCATCTTACTTATAAGGTGTTCAACTGTTACTCTTTTATCTGATGTGGGATATATAACTCATACTTGTACACAACAACAATTAATTGGTCCATTACATCGTCTGGACTTTCTTTCAAAATTCAAAGTCAAGAGGAAGATACAGTTGGAAGCTTTTGTTGAATAATATTATGGTATATTCGAAGTTGCTAGTGACAGCGCTGTTGTTACGAAAACAAAATGTTGAATTATGTTGCATCGAATTAACTATATGTTTTCTTGTGCATATAATTTAGTTGGTAAAAATATTCTAATATATAAATGTTATGATTTAAACATTAGATTTCTCGCTTATTTATTTTAATTGTGAAATTATAGCTTTCAAACTATTTGATATAAAAAACTACATCAATTTCGATTTATTTAGTGTTTGTTTTGTTGATTTTTTTCGGAGAGTTAGAATTTAGAGGCTCATGAGTGTTAACAAAAATACTTATAAAACTCTATTAAAGAGGTCCTTACATCAACATCACAAGTTAAACTCAAGACGTTGAACAATTGAGTCAATTTTTTACCAACTAAATTAATTAATGCTCGTTGGTTAGGAAAAACAAAGTTAATTAAACACTTAATTCACGATCTAGTAGTTAATCTTTTGTATTAATAACTTTATATGGTATTTTCTATAAGCTGAAAATTAGTAGGAAAAACAAAGTTAATTTGAGTGAATTTTGAGCTACAATATTTGAAGAAAAAAAAGCATAAAGATTTTCATATTAACACATGTGTATATTTTCACATCCAGACGAATAACACATCATCATACTCAAACGATGGAATTACAAAGAAAAAAACTTATAGATTCATGTGAAAATCACTTATTTAGATTGAAATTGAATAAAAAAATATATAAATTGTTGATTTTGGATTAAAAAATTGACACAAAATCACCCCTTTAATAAAGAAAATGGAAAAGAAAATATAGAGAGATAAAAGTAAGGCCTATCAGAGAAGTAACTTAGATAAGAGGGAGTATTGTTTAGCTATTTTAGTAGTTGGTAATAATCCACCATTAATTAATAAAAAATTTTGTCACAACTTTGAAAGACAAATAGTTTTGTTATTTAAGTTAGTATATCATCTCTCAAAAGAAAAAATTACAGTAGTTTATACTTCCTCCGTTCCTTTTTAAGTGTCTTTTTAGAGTGAACTTTTCGTTCCTATTTAACTGTCGTTTTGATATTTTAAGGGTACGATTTGTCAATTATACCCTTTGTCAATTATTCTCATATTTTGCAATAAAACTAATTAATGCTATATATTTGGAAAACTAAAGTTTGTTTTTTTAAACAAAGTTTGTTTGTTTTGTTTTAAAACATAATTTGTTTCTTGTTATCTTCAAATTTAAACAAAATAGGTTGGTTTGTTAATGATGTCTCAACATCAATATTTAAATCTCGTAAAGGAGTAATCTCAACATTCAAATCTATGTCACACAGTGTAAATCTAACATTGGTTGAAGCCATAGTTGAAGCCTTAATTTTGATTAAAGGAGTTGGAGGAAAATTAATTTTTTCTTAGCTTTTGATTAATGGGAAGTTTGAATAATTTTGATATAGACTTAAAATAATTAAAGAGATATGCACAATATTTAGAAAATTGAAAATTGTTTGTTATAAGAGAAAGATAAAGCGCGCAAAAAAAATAGGAATTTGTGGGAGAAAGATAGAAGTAACTAACCATTGTTTGTTACATATTAAATTTATTGTAAAGATAAAGTGTGTGCAAAAAAATAGGAAACTATTAGTGGATTATAATGAGGGTATAATAGGAAAGAAATGTGCAAAAATTCGCTTTGCTATTTTTGTGTTAAAATTCTAAAACGGCACTTAAAAAGGAACGGAGGGAGTATCATATTGCGTCATTATAATCTAATGCAATTAATTAATTTCAAACATTTGAAAGGACACTATATGCACATCAAGCATTTATTCTGATAACAAGTGTTCATCAAACATTGAATACAAAGATCTAATTATCATATTTTATTTGTATATATTGTAATTTTTTCTTTCAATTCACTGCAATAAGGGTTTAAGATGAAAAGAACTAAAAATATTAACTTTATTTTAAGGTGACAACAAAATGAATCCCACAAGCAAATATAAATTATGCGTGACCAAAATTAATTTTAAAATAGTTTATTTTAAAAAATTGATTTTTGCTTTTCTTTTTTTTTTTTTACAAAAAATTATTTTAGTTGAATGTAAATAAATTTGAGGTTAGAAATCAGTTGTAGAGATAAAAATTGTAAACATAATTTCAAGCTATAATTAATTTTAAAGTCAAAATCAATTTTAGTAGAAAACATCTAATAAACATGTAAAAATCAATTTATATATCTCCAAAATGTCCCTTAAAAAAATCTCTAAAATGTATTTTATTTCCTCCATTAATAGAACCTAACATATACTAAACAAAATTATAAGCGGAATCTAATATGTGGTAAAAAATATATTATAAGCAACATAATTCTTAGAGATCGTGGTTGGACCTAACACAATCTCACAAAATCAACTTATGAGGTAAAGATTGCCCACATCTATAAACACATGTTCATAACATATTCCCCTCACAACCATCTCTATTGGACTTGGTTCGTGAACATAAATTGGGGATGACACGATAAAGGAAACCTGATAGCAGATGACTTGACTTGGTTCGTGGAGATAAATAGTGGATGGTCCGATAGCAGAAATCTGATAGCAAGTAGTCCAATGAATCTTAAAAAGGCTTTGATATCATCATAGAAATCGTGGTTGGATCTGACATAATCCCACATTCAACTTACAAGGTAAAGATTGCCTCCACTTATAAACACGTGTTTTTTCCGAGACTCTTTAACAATAATACATTCATATAAAATAGAGGGGGTACTTCAATCTATTACGAGAGAAAATTTAACAATTGTAAATAAGTAATGAGATTGTTGGCATGACATGTTGACTTCTAGCTAATTAAATTAAGAGAAATGCTAAATTATGTATAAGAGCTAAAAATAAAAATTCTTTTTTAAAAATTATGCATTTAATGTTTAAAAATTTAAATATTTATCTTTTCAGTATAAAATTGAACATTTCTTAATTTCATATTTTTGAAAATTAATTTAATTTTTTTAATGGCTTGATTTCATTTTTAGCACTAACTTATGCTAGACACCTAACGTGACCGTTAATTAATAAACACCCAACATATTTGGAAATTTGTGACGTAACTATAGTATAAGGCTCAAATCAGGTAACTAACTCCCTCTTCAAAATGTATTTAAAAAAAAAAAAAAAAAAAACTCCCACTTCAA
>Ga0315913_1008400_pt1 | contig 12254 bp, 2 predicted proteins | sample MpolsnodulesMG_FD_207736 | JGI IMG/M metagenome (GOLD analysis project Ga0315913, IMG submission 207736) | Medicago polymorpha root nodule microbial communities from Los Angeles, California, United States - small nodules | ecosystem: Host-associated > Plants > Roots > Nodule | place: USA... | reverse complement strand
ACTGCGACTGAAGATATCCGTATCATGCAGTTTCATTTCTCTAGAGACAGATCTGCAATGAAATAATGCAAATTTCATCTTTAAACTTGTCAATGAAAGATACAAAAACATTAGACAAATCATGGTAGCAGTAAAGGTAACAAACAGATAAAATCACCTTCTGCAGCATATATGGAGGTTGATTTCGACCTCCAGATGTAGTAGCTCTATCACCATGACAATGAAGCACATCTCATCCAAGGACATGAGATTCAATTTCATTGAAATTCGGTGTTATTTGGTACTTCGTTGATTTGATTGGAATTCGATATTTCACGAAGAATAATTTGATATATAAGGTATCCATCATCGCTCGTTGGTTATAACTTTATCATTGAATTTTAATCTTGACACTGTAATTTTTTTCCATATATTATTTCTATGGTAGGTAAATAACGATTTAGATCATCAGATCTTACAATTCTAAGATTTCTTATTGAGATTATACTTCAAATCTCATGTTAAAATGATCATGTGAAGCTAAAAAAACTTACTTGTGAAACAATGGGGGTCTGGAGATCGTAATATATCTTTTGAAAACACTTTTTCTTCTTCTTCCAAGAAGCGTTTTAACTCTGATATTCAAAACCTAAAAGTGGTGGATCTTAACTCTTATCAACAATAAGCGATGTTAATGATTGTAAAATATTTAGATAAAATAACCTAATATATGAAGCACGACCAAGGTTTTGATCTCGAACAACAAAGACAACGACAATTAAACTAGATCTAGATAGGAGGTTTGTACGACGTTATTCTAAAGGTGCTCCGATGGTTCAATGATTTAACTCTTACGAGGTTTTTTGAAACTATGATTGGGGTGTGCAATCATGACTATGAAGGTTCTTAATAAAGAGTTCAATGTGGGCCCTCTCTATTTTTAGTAAAATGTGAAGGTCCAACTTTAAACCTTTTTTGAGGTGCATATTATAATCACCACCGACTATGAATCACATTTGAGTGTTAATGGTCTGCGGTATCTTTGACCAAAGTAACCCATAAAAAAAAATTACGTTTCCCCAAAATAAATTCTTTAACATCAGCATACCTGTGAGTAAAATGTTCAATATAATAACTTAAAAGATTTCTAAAAAAAAAAACTTAAAAGTTAAAGCCAAATAATTGTTTCAATTTAGAATTATTTTAAAAATAAAATCGATTCTCATTATATAAACCAAACACACACACACACACAAAAAATGGTCAAACCGACTAGTGTAAAAATAAGTTGGGAACAGATAGGATGAGTGATGCTAGCTACAGTCGCTTGACCACACACTCTTGACCACTTGCCTCATATAGAAAGCCACGTAATCCTATTTTTTTTAACCACTTACCTACAAACTGGTCCTATTGACGTGGCTGACTTTAGAAGCGTGTGTTGATGGGCGTTTGTTAAAGCGTTTGTCTATAGCAGTTCTCTTATTTTATTAAGTAAATCTAGCGGCATCCGCTTGACCACTCACCTCATATAGGAAGCCCCGTAACCGTAATCCTTATTTTTGTACCACTTACCTACAAACTGGTACTCTATATCACTTTTTTTTAAAATTTTTTTTTTTGTACAAACCGAAATGTTAATTTTGTTTTTAATTAAAAAACAAAAGATAGGATATAGAAAGATACATGTAAATATGAGACAGAAGAGTTGAGTGAGAGAAAGAGGAAAAATATTTCATTTCGTAACCACTTATGATATTTCACCTATTTGCAAAATGACGACCTTCCCTGATTTTGACCTAGTCAAAGCTGATTTGGTGTCTTTAAAAAAAAATTGCCACCTTCAATTTTTTTAACCCGTCTGGATTTAAAAAAAATTAACATTATTTTAAAATTACAACATATAAATTGAATTAAAAGAAATCTAATGATAAGATTTCTGAAGACCAAAACCACGACCACCAAACTTCGGACTTGGATCCACTACAATAACTGCTTCACGTAGTTTTACACAGTGGTCGATCTCAGCCATATAACATTGATCCAACTATTTAGATTTATTCTGCTAGTTTTCTTATTGTTTGATCTCAACCACTTATCTTTGATCAGACGACGCACATGCCTTACAATTGATAGAACATTGATCCAACAGTTAGGATTTTTGTGTTTTAATTTTAATTTAAGTTTAATAATTTTAAAAAAAAATTAATTATTTTAAATCCAAGTGGATTATAGTAATCATAGTTGGCATTTTTTTTTTTGGTCAAGTAGCCTAGCGGCTGGAGAAATTCACCTTAAAGGTGAAATAGTGGGGTGTCCGGGGTTCGAACCTCGGCCTTTGCATACATAATGCATTATCCCTTACCAAGTGAGCTAAGCTCACGGGGACCATAGTTGGCATTTTATATTGCGAATAAGTATACTTTTATTGCTTCATTGCTTTATTAGGTTCCAATGTTGACATAGAAACAAATTTGCATTACAGACCATTTTGATATTCTCTGTGCGTTGTGAGGAATAATCAATTTTCAAAGAGTATTCGTGGGAAGAAAATTTGACCCAAATTTTTGAGACGACACTCCGTGCTGTTTGATTTATTGGCAGTTCAATGGCTCCTATGTGAAGAATGTGCATGTATATAGGCAGTCCTGGCACTACTTCGTCGTCCTTCTAGATTTCAAGGGACTCAAATCATGTTGAAAGCTTTCCTTTTGCTTGAAGGAAGTAAGATAAAAATATGATTTCAAGGGATTTCTTGATGTTGCTTGAAGGCAACATCAAGAAAAGTAGTTGCAGCTACCAATTCAATTGAAAAATCACTTTTAAACAAAGCAAAATGCAAGAGTTTTAGACCAGGATTGTGCATGAAATGGAGGGGAAACAAAAGCTTTTATAATAAAGAGGAATACAACAATCAGATAAAAAAAAGAAGTCATGGTTTTATGATTGCGTGAAGCATGACCTTTTTTTTTTTATCTGATTAGATTAATATATAAAAAAAAAGGACCAAATATATTCCTCCAAGCATATGCTTAATGGTTTAAAGTGTATTTATATGCTTGCGAGAGATTACATTAATATTATAAGAAGCTCACCATATAATATAAGCAATGGTTATATAAAAAACTAGATGTTGGAAAAGGCAATGAACTTGAGAAATTTTCTGTTGCAGCCTACAGCTATATCACTAGTCATGTTGTTGAAGTTTTATGCATCAGAAAATGACAATATCAATGAGCATTAAGCCAGCCTTACTTACATCGGAGAAACATCGGACACAAATAAACGACATTCATTCATTTAAATTGATGAAATATATTGATACAATACAAAATCAAAGTTGCTAAAAGTAAAAAAGATAAATTTATGAACAAACTCACAACATTCATGTACAACATATAGCTTGTAAAGAGACCTGGATCAACAATTATATGTTACTTGTGACTAATAGTTGCAAACTAAGTGAATTATTCACGATAAATCTCTAAAATTGAACAACACAAAATCTCTAATCAGTAGTTATCACATTGAATTTTTCTCATACTTTACAATCCGAACCAATGAGGCTTATACGCTGCAATCTACTTGACCCTCTTGATTATATAGGTTTCTTTGCAAGGCGAAACAAAGATGGTGCAACCTCAATGCCACCATCCAGCTCTTTCAATGAAGCCTTCACTTTTAGAAGTTCCTCTAAATCAAGATCAGCAAGGGAAATAGAGACTTTACCTTTGTCAACTTCCTCCACCTTCTTGAGCATGTTGATGTTTTGATTTCGAGAAGGCTTAACATTTTGCCTAAAAAGGCACAAATAAGTTGATTATTTACAAATAAACTTCAAAACTTATCGTCCTTAGCATTGAAATCGCCTCCTTCGATCAATACCTGCAATATCATAGAATCATATAGTTATATTTTATAAAACCCTAGTCATCCATTTCAAATCATACAGTAAAAGAATGAACAATAGGTCCAATTTTATTCATTTCTTGAAAACTAAGGACCTGCTTACTTTGTGAAAATGTTTTTTGTTTTAATTCATGTTGTGTTCATTTTAACTTGCTAATAAGAAGATGAGACTTTTGAAATGATTTATTGTGATCAATGCATGGTAGTTTTTTTTTTTATCTGAAGATGATATATTTTCGGAAATAATGAAAACACTTTGTTGACATATTCGTTGTTCTGGAAATGCTAGAAAATTGTTCACCTCAAGAGTCTTTTCATGTCCGTATTGCATCACCACTGCAAATGGAGATATCCTTTGCATGCAGCTTCATCTCTCTAAAGACAGATCTGCAATGAAATAATGCAAATTTCATCTTTAAACTTATCAATGAAAGATACAAAAACATTAGATAAATTATGGTAGCAAAAGCAACAAACAGATAAAATCACCTTCTGCAGCACATAAGGAGGTTGATTTGGACCTCCAGATGTAGCAGCTCTAGCACCATGACAATCAAACAAATCCCATCCAAGGACATGCGATTTAATTCGATTGAAATTCGATATATTTGGTACTTCGTTGATTTGATGGGAATTCGATATTTCACGAAGAATAATTTGATATATAAGGTATCCATCATCGCTCGTTGGTTATAACTTTATCATTGAAGTTTAATCTTGACACTGTAATTTTTTTTCCATATATTATTTCTATGGTAGGTAAATAACGATTTAGATCACCAAATCTTACAATTCTAAGATTTCTTATGGAGATAACAATTCAGATCTCATGTTAAAATGACCATGGAAGGCTAAAAAAAACTTACTTGTAAAACAATGGAATAAAAATCATTAGAATACACTTTTTTTCAAGAAGCGTTTAAAATCTGGTCTTCAAAACCTAAAAGTGATGGATCTTAACTCTTATCAACAATAAGCGAGGTTAATGATTGTGAAATATTTAGATCTAAAGAACCTAATATATGAAGCACAACCAAGGTTTTGATCTCGAACAAAAGGGAGAACAACAATTGGACTAGATCTGAGATTTGAACGCGTTTTTCTAAAAGAGCTTTGATGGCTCGATGATTTAACTCTAAGGAGGTTTTATGAAACTATGGTTGGGGTGAGCAGCCACGACTACGAGGGCTCCTTAAAAAGAGTTCAATGTGGGTCCTCTCCATTTTTGGTAAAAATACTACATTATTTTCCTTTTTTTTTCGAAGTTTTTTTTTAAGGACATTTTTTTTTCAAAGTTTATTATTTTAATGAAAAATGTGAAGGTCCAATTTTAAAACTATTTCGAGATGCATATTAAAATTACCACCGACACCGGCTATGAATCACATTTGAGGTCCTATTCTTAATTTTTTCTGGTTTTTAATATTTTTTTAATTTATATAATTTATAAAATGATTATGTGGCATTTTTTATTTTTTTAATTCATTATTTACACAAGTGGCATGCCACACAGGCATTGACTTGGTCAAAATTGGTCAAAAGGATCAAAGTTGTAAAGGGGCTAAATCTTAGGGGGCTAGAATTGTAGTTTTTGTACATAGGGGCCCAAAATCACAACTTTTTAAAACTTAGGAGGAAAAGTGCACTTTAGCTTAAAAAAAAATTAAATTGTCCCTTAATAAATTCTTTAACATCAACTTACCTATGAGTAAATTTTTGAATATATTAACTTAAAAGTTAAAGTGAAGTAATTGTTTCAATTTAGAATAATTTTATAAAAGAAATTGATTCCTAATTATTTAAACCAAACATAAAAAATAAAAAACTGGTCAAGCCGACCATTGTAAAATTAAGCTGGGGAAAGTTAAGATGAAGGGAAAATATAGGATATAGACACATAGATAAATATGGTGTAAATGAGCAATTATCCCCCTAAAATTGTAAGTTTCGTCAATTATCCCACTGAAATTAACAAACTTCAATTACGCCCCTGAAATTACACAACGTTAATCAATTTACCCCCTCCGTCAAATTTTTCTGTTAGTGAACATGACGTTTTGCAAATACCTCCCTAAAGTTTTGCACTTATGTGCAAAATGCCCCCGAACTTGAAAATTTATATTTTTTTTCTTATCCTTGACTTAAAAGATATTAAAGGCAAGCAATTTATATATTTTTTTATATGGATTAAAAATATATTTCACTCTAAATATTTAACCTAATTTTAGTTAATAATGTTATTTAGAAAATATTCATAAATAGATATGTTTTGTCTTTTGAAGAGAGTTATGTTTTATTTTTAAACGGTTCTCACTTTCTAATGAAATCAAAGTCACTTTGTAGTTTGTAAAATTGATTTTTTTTTTTAAAGATACCCGGAAAAAAATTGATATTATTTGTTTCCTTTGCGGAGAAATGGCTTTAGAGGACTCAAAATCTAGCTAGCAACCATTGCATAGAGTTGCTTCAGCTCAGTTTAGAACGCATATCACCCACTTAGTTTCTACGAATAAGCTTTTGTCCCGTTTTAAAATCTAGCCAAATATTTTCGCATACAGAGTGCAATTTTTTTTCTCTAATATAAAATGGTGCAATTGGCTTTCATATTACATTAATCTAGAAAAAAATGCCCCAATGATATTAAATATCTTTACAGTGTTTTGCTTTCTAAATTCTACTTAGAAGACTTTTTAATTTAAATTCAACTATTGAAATTTGAAATACAATTACATTGAAAATTTTGTTAATATTATTACGTTATAACTGACTTTATGGAATAACTGTTAATTGTTTGCCTTTAATATCTTTTGAGTTAAGTATAAGAAAAAAAATATATAAATTTTCAAGTTCAAGAGACATTTTGCACATTTTCCCACTTATTAACTATCGTAAAATTAGGTTGAATATTTAAAGTGAATTATATTTTTAATCCATATAAAAAAACATATGAATTGTTTGCCTTTATTATCTTTTAAGTCAAAGATAAGAAGAAAAAAATATATAAATTTTTAAGTTCGGGGGTATTTGCAAAACGTCATCTTCACTAACAGAAAAATTTGACGGAGTGGGTAAATTGATTAACGTTGTGCAATTTCAGAGGGTAATTGAAGTTTTGTTAATTTCAGTGGGTAATTGACGAAACTTACAATTTCAAGGGGGTAATTGCCTATTTACTCGATAAATATGAGATAGAAGAGATTAGAGAGTTAAGAGAGAGAAGAGAGGAGAGAGAAAAGAGAACACAAATGAATTCAGGGAGAGGTGGGTGTGGGCCCTAGTCCATGGCTCTCTTTTTGGATAAAAGCAAACCTGAGAAAACATCAAGGAAATTTTAGACATCTCAACTAGATCGACGACACTTCTAAGAACTCTCACCCTCTGTCACTCACTCATAATATATGTTAATGAAAAATGTCATGTTAACCAGTGTCCACGGGACATTACTTAAGCAATTAAAAATGGCAAGAAAAGAGAAAATTAATAATAAAAGCAAACACTTTTTCAAATTTCAAAAAGTAATATACACAAGAAAAAAGGGAAAAATATATATATAAAGGGGATCAAACCAAAACCCTTAGAAAATCAAAACAAGGAAAAAAAAAAGGTAAGGGAAACGAAGAAGAAAAAGCTGGGGGAACCAACCAGTAATTAGGTAGACCAAAACAGTCCTTAAACAAAGATTCCCTAGGAGACGTGGGAATAAAGTCCCACCAAACTATTGTTTGAACATTATTATTAATGGTGTTCAGTCGGGTTGTCTATTCTTTTTTATTGTGTTAATACAAATTTACAAGTAACAGTTTTTATGATATTTTGATTTTAATTAAAATTATATGTATAGATAATTTGTGATTTTATATTATAACAAACTATATTTATCCTTTTCAATGACACTAATAATATAGTAAATATAATATATATTTTATGTTTTTGAATTACACCAATAATATTTGATTCTGATAGATAAATATTTTTTAGAGTGTAATTGGAAGTGAAAAGTGACTCCCAAAATCATGTATTTCTTTTACAAGTAAAATGTTTGCAAATACTTCTTTCAAAAAAGACGTAGGTTCGGGGCAGGGTAGATATGTGCTCTTTCACTAGGGCTGGAAATGAGCCGAGTCGAATCGAATCTATCTGAGCTCGATTCGGCTCAATAAAAATTGGCTCGGTTCAAAACTCGACTCGAGTTCGACTCGTTTAAAGTTCACGAGTAACTCAGTTCGGCTCGTTAGATTCAGTTCATAAGCTCAAATCATATAATTCACAAGTCTGAAAAAATAAATCATTTTGGTAAATCTTCTGACCTGAATTAAAATAAAAAACAATTTGTGCATATAAATGTGCATATAGTAACCATGGTTAAATAACATTCTGTAACTACTTCCAAACCGTAAATTTGTTTAGCAGGAAGCAAAGTACTTCCAAAAATTAAACTAATTCAACCAACTATGAAACTACCCCATTCACATTGGAAAATGGAACGGTGAAACAACACAGGCACAACGTGCAAGGTTGCATTGTAAGACTCTTTAATTTACCTAAAGCTCATACTGTACACATATTTATAATGTAGTTACCTCTCTAAGCTTACAAAACTTCCGATGTGGGACTTTTGTGGTAACTCACTGTACTTGACAAAGCATGTAAATATCAATTTGTTTTCTTTTACTATTAGTAAATAACACTGCTTCAAAAAAAAAAAATGAAGTAAATAACATGAAGGATTTTTTTGTTGGAGCTTCTACGGTGCAGTCAGGAAACTGACTTTTTTAAAAAAGTTAATTTTGATTTTAACGTTTGATTCATTTTTAAATTGTTGATTACTGATTAATGATCAATAATAATTCATCTAGTAATGTTTGCAACATCTTGGACTTACATGTACTATTTTATCGTTGGAATCTTTAACATGCAAATAGAGTTGATGATATTATGTGATATCTTAAGTGTTACACTTTGTTGGGTGTTACGCATATAACAAGGTAGGATAAAATTAGATTAAGTGTAGTCTTATTAATCTGATGAATTGATGATACTATGAAGACTGAACTTTTGATGCCATTGTACAAACAGTGGAGTGTTACTCATTGCATTTTTGATGTTATAGTGTTAACTTTAATAAAAAAATCATTTTCATGACTTCACCATAGAATTTTCCTTTTTTGTTACACATAGAGAATGAAATTTATAGTTTAAAAAGAATTTATAATTGAGGTTTTTCTTTAGTTTGTTAGCAAAATATGAACTAGGTGACTATGATACAAACAACTCAAAATAAAAATAAAACCACACACCAAAACTAATACGTATAATAGAAATAAAAACAAGATTTCACGATTAGAGTTGAAAATGTCCTTAAAATACTCTTTCAAGATTCCAAAATATATATATATATATATATTAGAATTACCGAGTTGACTCATGAACCAATCGAGTCGAACTATATGTAGCTCAGGTTCAACTCATTTATTTAACGAACTTAATTTTTAACTCATGTTCAGCTCGTTTGGTTCATGAATCAAGTTCAACAAGTCAATTTTCGAATCAAGTTCCGAACTTTGGTCGAGTTAACTCGGTTCATTGCAAGCTTTATCTTCCACCCTCCTCCTATCGCCGTTTTGAGAATATTGAACATAACTTGCACAATCCCCGTCAAGTGAGGTTTCTCTGTCAAAGAAGAGGCAAGTTATTGTAAGATTTATTGAGCATGAGCTACCTTTTCATGCCTAATTCTACTGTGATCAAATTAAATTTTTATTGAATTATTTTAGTTAAAGTAAAATATATTATGTTTGAATACAATTACATAAAGTTAACTTTTATGAAGTTAATAGTTCCAATGTCACTTGGCCGTTAATATATTAAGAGTTCACACCATCAATAAACACAATCACATGTATTTCTAACGTTAGAGATATTCATGATTAAAATGAAGCGGTTTTAATGATGAAACGTCTATAATTGGCGGACCACGAAAAAAACCATTACACCCACGCTGTATATTGTTACTATTCCCTATGTTGAGTAAATTAAGAAGAAAAAATACAAATAAAAAATAATATTTAAATGAGGACCTTGCTACCTGTAAAGGCCTATAAATATCAGTATCTACCACATAAAAACTCAAAGAGGCAGTAGGTGATAGTAAGAGTCATGTGTGCTCGTATGAAACTGAAGACGAATCTTGATCGATCGACGAAGTATCAAATGAGATAGAAATCATTTTGATTTTATATTATTTGGTACTTCGTCGATTTGATTAAAATTCGATATTTCATGGAGAATAATTTGATAGAAAAGGTAGTCATGATCACTCGTTTGTCATTAATTTTGCTCTGTTAATGAATCTATATTTAACACTTTTTTTTTCCAAATATTATTTATATCGTATGTAAAACCATTTAAATCTTCAGATCTTCTTATTTTATTTTTAATTATTTACTGAGACAAAAAAATCAGATCTTGTGTTAAAATGATCATGGGAGATCAGAAATCCCACATGTAAAACTGAGTGGTTTTGAAATCATAATATATCTTTGCATAACACCAAATTTTTCTTCAAAAAGAGTTATAGATCTAGTCTCAAAAAAAACTGGAAATTGGTGTATCTTAATGCTTATCAAGGACAAATGTTGTCAATGGTTGCAGAACATTTAGATCTAAAAAACCCAATTTTTGAAACATAACCTAAGATTTGATCTCGAACAACAAATATAGCAAGAAGAGAACTAGATCTAATGTCTAAAAACCTTTGTTAACGAAGCTCAGATGGCTCGATGATTTTACTCTAAGGTGGTTTTGGATGACTGTGATTGGGTGAAGGGGTGAGAAACAAGGACTATTAGGGTGATCCTAATATGATTAAAAAAAAGTCCAAGTGTGAACAGGGCCAGTTTTAATAAAATAGTTTTTTTTTTTTATTTACAAACTTCACTATTTAAGTATTAGAAAAATATTAGGGTACACCTTTTAGTCTTTTTTGAAATCTAAATTAGAAGCACTCCGATAAGAATAGAACTTGAGTGTTTGTAGTCTACTATATCTTTATGAAAATTACCCCACTACCAAAATTTCTTCTTTCTTAATTAATTTTTTTAAAATCGATTTAAATATAAATAATTTAATCTAACTCACTATCCCTCTGACTTAACCAATCACTTTGTATGCCCCATTTGTTTAATATACTAACTACAATGTAAAAGTTGCAAATAATTTTGAGTTTGGAACATGGGCAGATCCAGCAGAAGGCGAGTATGTGCACCTGGACTCCGTATGATTCTCATTATATAAACCAACCCAAAATACGGTCAAACCGTATTTGACCATCATAATTTTTGGTAAGGGACGGGGGTGGATCCTGTGTGTTGTGAGGATGAGTCTCTGCACACTCTGAACTTTGAAAATTAGTACTAATATTTCAACTTTTTTGAATTTTGACCCCCCGGATTTCTTAATTTGCACCATAGACGCAAAGATTTTGCAATTAAACGCCAAAGAGCTCTCCTTTTTGCTGACATGGCGTAACTTTTTTCATAGAGTGTATATTATTTATGATGCTTTCTAACCAAATAGAAGACATTTGAGTGACCCATCATATCATAATAATAATTGTATTTATTAGGAATACATGGTTCTAATTTCCATTTGCTTGTTAACTTGTGAAAGTACAAAAAAGGAACCGGCGGTAGTTTGAAGAATCGAACTAAAGATTTGCACTTTCCTCATAATAATTTTAAGACGCATGTTACCTTACCAGCCATTTTTATGACAACTTATGGTATAACTAAATAATACAAAGAAATCTAGGTATTGGCATGAAAACCAAAGCAACAGAGAGGGAAAGAGTGAGAGAGATAGTTGTCTCAAAATTTGTTACAAAACGTTTGTTCTAATGTCATTTCTCTTATTTCCACCACTAAGCTAGATAATAACTAGTTGTACATACATCATATATTTTTTTTCTCATCACAAAATCATGTATTGCATTGGAAATGACAAATTTTTTTATCATTTTAGAGAAGGATTGTGAGGATTGTCGCCAAAGATGGTTTCTCTTGTAAAATGTTACATGCCTTGACGCTTTTCAATGTATTTCTCCGTCTTAGGTTTGATTCTCTTCTGTGTCTATTCCAGTGGTTTAGTCTATATAGTTCCTTGCTCTGGCTTTAAATGGGGATCCCGAAAGTGAAACTTAAAATTCAACCCTTTTTATTAGTTGGTCTTTAAACCGGCGGATACCAAGTATTTTAAAAATTATTAAATAATAAAAAAGTAAAATATGTTTTTCTATTGAGAGAAGATTAAAATTTAAAATATATGATTAAATATTGCACAAAATGAATAAGCATATCTATAAAAATTGT
>Ga0315913_1008398_pt1 | contig 12257 bp, 12 predicted proteins | sample MpolsnodulesMG_FD_207736 | JGI IMG/M metagenome (GOLD analysis project Ga0315913, IMG submission 207736) | Medicago polymorpha root nodule microbial communities from Los Angeles, California, United States - small nodules | ecosystem: Host-associated > Plants > Roots > Nodule | place: USA... | reverse complement strand
CACAAGTTTTTTTTTTTTTAAATTCATATCCTACTAAAAATTTTACAAAATCCAGACCCTAAGATCGACTTATACAGCTGACCGATCCCACAGTCCACTAGCGGAGGCTTTGTATGGACCACCAACACATGAATTGTTGGTACCTGGGAGATTCAAACTTGAGACCTAGAGAGGAGCACATTTCTAGGTCTCAAGTCTTCAGCAACAGGTAAACCCTCGTGTTTGAATAAAATAAAAGGATATGATGAATAATAATTTATTATTAATTTCTGAAATTTCACATATGCTAACATGATTGAGATTTATATAGATTTGGGGACAGAAAGTAAAGCAAAACAATATACCTTCTAATCCGCTTCAAAGTTTCAGGACTAATCTGAGCATCACGGTCACCAGCTGCCATCCTTTTCTTCATAACCTGATTCCCCCATTGCAACCTATCCATAGTCACATCCCCACACCACAAAATCCCCTTAATCACATGTCCAGAACCCGAAGCTATCATCCTCGCAGCAGTCCCACTATACTCCTCCACATTCGGAGCCAATGTAGTCCAATACGCCGCACATTGCCCCTCCATCATCTCCTTCTTCTTCTTTGACGACTCCAAATCCTTCGGAGATACCTCCTTCGCCAAATTTCCATCCAAAACCTCCCCCTTCTTCGCCTTCTCGGAAACCTTCTGCACAGAAAAATTACTGCAATTCTCCAAAATCACATCCAAGTCCTTCAATAAATGTTCTTGTCCTTTGGATGCAATCGTCAATCCATAGCTCAACAAATCGGATTCAACTTTGTTGTTTTTACTCCGATCCGCTTCTTCTTCGTCGGAATCATAACCCTGTATTATTAGACATAATAGTTAGTTACAATAATTAGTTATCACTTAAGTTTGTTTAGTTAAGTTGTATGCTTTTATGATACCTTGGGAGCGGAGAAGGAGAAGAAGTAATGAGAATCATCGACTTTAACAGCGGTTTCGTCTTTTGCAAGAGGCCATTCGATTTCATCGGCGATCCGAGCATAGACGGCGATGGAATTTTCCCCTTGGCGGAGACGGACGACGGTGAAGTCACCGGAAGCAAGTTCAACGCTGTATTGTTGATCGATGAGGTTGAGAATAGCTCCGGGGATTTTGATAAGAATCTGTTCGGTAGTTTCCGGCGGTGCAGAAGGCGAAGTGGCGTTGACACCGGCGGTGGTGGTGTCAGGGAAGAGATTTTGAACGAGGTCGTCGAAATCGTGATCGATTGAAGGGTAGAGATTTGATTGGGAAGAGGGAGGAGCTGTTGGGATGGATGAGATTACCTGAGGGTAGAGTGAATTTCTTTGATTAGGGTTTTGAGTAGCCATTGGAACGTGAATGAGTGGTTTGGGTTTTGGTGATGGAAATGGTTTTTTTTTCGAAGAGGGAGGGAAGGGTATGGACGAATTAAGAGATGACGCGTGGCGTGTGGGACAAGTTTTGTTGGTTGTGACTTAATCTTTAAGATTCCCGCGTGAATTTCCGTAAGATATTTAATTTTGTTTAACTGTAAACTGTCACTAAAGTACTCGACAACGCGTCGACATTATCGCTGTGTTTCACAGTGCTTCTCCTTTATGTCTACAAAGACTACAAACCAAGGAATTGATTTCCTCAACTAGAAGAACTATTTCAATCTTTTTCAACAATTCTTATATATAAACCGTTAAACATGAGAGGGAAAATGAGAGAGAAAACAAGATATAAATTGAGATAATTCCACTTAGACAGAATCTGTTCTCCTACGAATGACATAACCCCATTAATAGTCGTCTATAGAGATGGAAGAAATAAAAAGGAGATGCTGGAGAAAATGAAAATAGAATGAACAAAAAACAAGGGAAAGATAAAACAAGAAAAAAAGTTAATGAAAGAGCATTATGAACATAGCTGTGTTTAATGTCAGTATTACTATTAGGTTTTGCCTAACAAGCGTAACCCTATTTGTGGGACAGATTTTTTAGAAATCCTGTCATTTTTAATATATGAATCACTCGCGTATACTTAGAGAAAGCAACTGTAACATCGATTTCTTGACCGAACTCAAACACTCTTCAAGGTTAGGTGTAATCTTTTGATAAACTCCCAATAAAAGTTGTACTCCCACCCAGCGATGTAGTGTTAAGGCTTGATGAACAGGGCTCATGTGTAGCATTTTCTTTCCTTTTGTCATTCTAATAAGAGAAAGTGTGGGTTGATATTGATTATAGATCTGATTTGTGATTTTTCATACAAACAAAGGAGTTTACCCCCACCCCACAAAATAAAGTTAAAGTTTTTTTTTAGAGGAAAAAACAAACATTTCTTTAGAGGAAAAAACAAACGTATATTAAATCGTCATTGTTACAACCTAGTTGTTTGGATGGATTTGATCCCAAGTCACCACACTTTCTCTCCATGTGTTTATTTGGGATTTAGGTCCTCTTTCCTACAAGCATCTCAATAATATAAATGTAAAGGAAAGCAGAGAGAAAATAGAAAAAATGAGGAAGTAATTAAGAGAAAACTAATTAAGATGGATATAGATAGAAAAAAGATGTGGGAGAGGGATGAAGAAAAGTTGAGGAAGAGGATACAAATCCATTTGAGTATGTGTTGGTCATTCTGGCGTGTCAAAATATCGATCCTAGGTCATCAAAGTTGAAGAGTACATTTTCAATCAAGTGATTGTAATGTAACCGGCACAGTATGTGTTGGTTATTGAGCCAATAAAAACAAATTATTGTATTAAACAGATTATCGTAGATAACAAGATGACATTTAAGTACATTCAAATAGCCAAATCCTTTAAACCCCTCCTTCTGATAGAGCATTATATTGATCAACAGCATTACTTATGGTATCACAATCAAGAGCATTTTTAAGCTAAAAGTTCAAGCTCAATCGATAGGTATGCTCTGGGTTCCGAGCAGATACGGAGGACAGCGATTGATTACATGAAAATAGTACCCCGATCGGAACTCCCATGTCTAAAATGCTACCAGTATGTCTAAAAGGTAAACAAATAAAAACTGCACAACCAAAGTGGCTTTAAAAGATTATTTCTTCTCCTCGTTTGATGGCTTGTCATCATTCTTCTGCTGCAGAAGAATATAAACAATACGGTCAGAAAACTGATAGCAGCACAGAAAATGGAAAAGAATGTCATTAAGGAAGACAAAAGAACACTACAAAGTTGACAGCGCATTAGGCACAAAAGATGATATAGCAAATTTACACTAGCACATTAAAATACGTTAGCAGCAAGAATTCAAGAACTGTTCATTATTATCCTTCGAGCACAATATTAACCCTAAAACAATTTGAAAAACAGGCATCAGTAATAAGATTGGAATAATTACTAAATTTGTTAACAAAAACATTCCTACTCAACATGAAAATCAAGATGTGCCTTCTGATTATGTTTCTATATTCATAAAGGCAAACCACTGTACTCAGAAGCCACTAAATGGCCAGGCAAACATTAAAATTTCAAAAAGCATATTCAAGATTAGTAAGAAATGCCACACAAATCCAACTATTGCCGAATAAAACAAATATCATTTAAAAGAGGGGAGAGAGGGAAAGGAGTTTAATGTTATTGCAAATCAAGTAATCCAACTATTCCTCTGCTGAAATTTTCAAGAAAATTAGTTTCAAATTCAATGTAGTATGTTTTTCCATGGAAAGACTAACCTCAGATTGATTTGGAATGGATGCCAGCAAATCTTTGATGGAAGGGTCATTTATGTCGACCCCGGGAAGCTGCCAAAGGAATTAATTATTAGTGCAAAAAAGGACATCAATCTATGATGTTAAAAGAACAAAACAGATAACCTATGACATACCGACGCAAGAATATCAGATACACGGGATTGATCTGCCAACAATCTAGTCACGTCTGACTGGCTTGCTTGATCCCTTGTACTATCTGCTACTGACAATTGGAGAGCTACAAACAATAAATGACCAGAAAACAACAAAAGTTAAAACAACCACATGGCTTTCCCTTCTCTATAGAAAATATAAGAAAATTAAGATTAATAGAACCCCACGTTCAGGTCATTTCTCAAAGCATAGAACGCTACCAATCTATAACCCCAATAATCAAAGCAAGTAGCTAGTTGAATAAATATGTGAATGTATAATTTGTTATTGTGTAACCCTGTAGCCTCTTGTTCTGGATTTGTTTTCTGTTAGGATCAGTTGCAGTTAGTTTTCCGTAGTAACTAACGGTTCATGATAGTTATTGTGAAGTTCTTTGAGAGCTAACGGTATTTCTATTCCTGCACATATAAGTACAGCGGTGCAGTCATTACCACTCATCTAGTAATTTCCAATAACAAATTTCAGAATCTTCAAGTTACAACTTCTCTAAATTCTCTTCCCTCGGATTTTCTCTCTTCCTGACAAAGACTTACCCCCCACTTTCTCACCATTATAGAATTCTACTAATGAAGGCCTATGAATTGAAAATTAGAATCATTAGTGAATACCAGAATAATAATAACTCTAGCTCACCAAAAAGAAAAACATGAAGAAGAAAAAAACATCTCGGATTCATGTTGAAGGATAAAAATGTTGATTTTTATTCAACTTACTAACTAGTTCCATCATCAAACGAGATGACTGTAATCGAGGCACTTCTCATTTATGGAAAAGACTAGATGCAAACACCCACCCATCCATGTTTAAGAACTGTGAACCATTAAAAATTGGATACTTCAAAAAGGAGCTGTGTTGTGTTTCTATGTTGGACACATAAAACACCACATGGAACTTCAATGTCTAAAGGGACAATTGAATTCTGCTGCTTTGCAGTGTATATGTCTATGTAGTGTCTCATGTCTGCGTACCCATGCTTCCTAGATAAAGAATGCATAAAAAACACAAAATCTCACCTAGTGCCAGCTCAGGGTCATCTGCAGATGCTTCTGACATATCTGTATCTTTTACATCATGGTCAACCGCAGGGTCATCCATTGACATTGCAAGCGCCTGCTGCAGTAGAGCATTCTCATCGTCCTGATTTCATTTGAAGGTCAGCTACTGTTTGGTGTCAATTTATGAAAACAATCAAACAAAAACACGAGAACTAATTGAAGAAAAGCCTAGCTTGAAGAAACAAATTTGTTTTCATGAAAAAGAAATTTGATGTAGATAGATCATATCAGGCGAGAAAGAGGCGTTGATGACAGGATATGCACTTGCAAAAGCCATATGTTAAAGCAACAGTTTCTAAGCTGACTGAAATACATACAACTCCAGATGTGTCTCAAAGAATGGCAAACTGAAAATAAGTAATAAGTGCTAACGGCCAAGTGACTTATTAGAGCTAATGATGATAAAATAAATAAAGCAGAAAAATATTGAAATGATGAAGCTTTGAAGGAGATAGAAATTGAACTGATGATGATATTCCATCTCGGACATTAAAACCGTTGCATGGGAAAATTACAATCAATTTGGTGCAAGTACAGAAGTATGAAAATAATAATTAAAAAGGACAGTAATGACAAGAGATCAGTCCAGATTGTACCCAAAATTGGATCCTATAATATATATATATATCAAAAGTTTCAACTAAATCTTCACTGAAAGGAGATGATCTACCAGGACACACTATTTTCGTTGGGAAATTTCAAGTTTCGTATGTCTTTGTAGCTTACTCTAGAATTGAAAGAAAATCTAACAGTAGTCTTACAAACTAATATATGATTTTAGATAATAATGTTTCGGTATTAAGTATGTTTTTGGTTAACGTAGAATACTCTCTTGTCAACTTTAGTCATTACAAAGTGTCATTGATGTTTAATCCCCAATTTGGTGTTTTCATGGACAAAAAATGATGAAAATTTTCACATAATCACCAAATCGTTAGATAAACATCCATGAAAATTAATGGGTCAAGCAAGGAGCAAGGAATGCAAAAGACATAGATATATACAACAAAGACACCAACCATCAAATCAGCTGTCTTATTCTCTGCTTCAGAAGTTGATGCACTGGCACCCTCGGTCATTGTCGCATCTTGTGAGCCTCCTTTCTCTTGTTTGGCAGCATCCTCCGCGGCCTTTTTTGCTGCAGCTTCCTGCCTGGCTCTTTCCTCTTCCATTGAAACTCTTAAGGCAAGAGCCAATTCAGGATCCAAGTTTGGATCCACACCAAAATCATATCCAGTTCCCCCCCCGGCTGCAGCTGCCGCTGCAGCAGCAGCAAAACCACTTCCACCTTCCCCGTCGCCAGTGAAAATTGGTGTACTGTCACAGCACATCATCATATAAATATCATGATGGTAGATAAACCATTATTTTATTGAACATAAGAGATTAACAAGAGTTAAGAAAGAAAAAGTACAGACAAAAATGAACCCACAGACCTTATAAGTACATCAGAAAGAGCATTTGGACCAGCTGGAACATGAACGATATGGCTCGTATCATTGTTATTCACAGCTGCAACAAGTGCTTCCAGCTTCTCAGTCTTTGCTTCATCTTCTTCGCCAAAGTTAACTACATCAAGCGCTACACTATTCTTTTTCAACTTTCTCCCTATCATCTCCAACATTTTCTTTTCATGCTTGACATGACTACAAAACATTGATTGAGATAGTTCAGAATGAATAACTACAAATGATACAGTTTAAAATTAGCATGAAATATTGTTAAGCATACCTTCCAGCAAAGACAATAATCCTTTGATGTTGCTTTTTATTTTGACGATGCTTAAGAGCCAATTGTGCCACCTGAATACCAGCAGCTAGGTTCATCTCACCGCCTATTTCTAGTCCTGAATCAGTAACAAGAAAAAATAAATCATTTTATATAAACAGTATAGTACACTATTTGCACAATATGGCAATAATAAAATGCTGCAAACTTATCAGTTCTTTTTCATTGTTTCGGTAATGAGTTCATAAAAGTTCAATCTGACCAATAGTTCGATCTGACCAATAGATATGCCCTATAAAAAATGATCCTATATAGCTGCTGCCAATATCCAAAACAGCGTTTTTAAATAGCAGCTATAGCGGCACTATACCGCTATAGCTTCAGCAGAATTTGGACAAAACTCTATTGTTCTGGGATATGCTATGTAGTGCAAAATGTTATCAAATAGCTGCTATAGTGGCTCTATTTGATAAACTTTGTACTACATAGCATAATCTCAATGATAGACGAATAATAAAACCAAAATGTGAAATATAACCATTTCATAAGGCAGTTAGATTCAATTATCACTTATGTGAAATACTCATAGCCCAAATAATAATAATAGGAAAATGGTTGTTTTTACTAAAGATAACTACAAGAAAATTCCATAAAGATTTTGAATGGTGGACTCCATTAATACCACCCTTGTTTTCCAGAAAATAGTGGATTTAGTGCATAGCCTTTTAAAGCTATTGACTTATTAATTATTGCATTCTGTCGCATAAATGCTTCATAACAAATAGCATCTATCATAATAATAATAATAATAAATTCAGAACAGCAAAAAGTTAAAAAAAATAAAAATACATACCATGCATGCAAGCCAATATCTTGCCTAGATCACTAGTAGGCGTGACCAAAACACGAACACCCTTTCCTGCCATTATAAGAACTCCAACTGTATTTTCCGGATTTGACTGTATTATTCAAATTAAAGGAAAAATACATTCATCAGCACAAGTGAACTATTAAGCACAAACACAGACACCAGACACAACACTGACACAGTTTCAGAAAAATGACACAGTTGAATATAATCACACATGCGTCTGTGTCAGACACACGCCGACACATGTCAACACACCTTCGATCAAAAGTGTGGGTGCTGCATAGATGTGAATGTGAACCCTATGCAATTATCATAACCTAGTTAGATTTAAAAACCAATTCTAAAAACTATTGATAAGGTTGAACCTAACTCCACCTCAAAAAAACCATGGCTCAATGAGGAGGATTGTCCAATCCTATATAAATCCTCACACCGGGTTCATGACTTCCGATGTGGGACTCCAAGTTGGGTTCATGAAGTCCTCCTTGCATACAAAATAAACAAGTAAAACACTTAACCTAAATTTACCCTATCTCAATCCAGATTTTCAATATCTCGAATTAATTTTTCCATAAAAACAACAATAATGATTAAATAAAGGGCGAAAAAATATGCAATAGATATTAATATAATGTAAGATTTAGGTTAACCTGAGTCTTAGCACCGCAAATGAGATTAACAGCATCAGCTTGAGCTTGAAATCGAGAAGGAGAATAATCTCCGTTACGCATCCATTCAGAATTGTCAATACAGATCATTGTCGCCTGTTGAAGAAAATAATTCGGTAAGAAAACCCTAGAAATTTGCATGATAGGGTAAATTGAAATCGAGAGGGGTATAATCATTAATTACCTCGAGCACCATGGTTGAAGATTTAGAAGCGAGCGTGTGATGATGATGATGAAGAAGAAGAAGAAGAAGAAGAAGGAGGAGGAGATGAAGAAAAACAAACTTGTTCTATAAGAAGAGGAAAGTGATGGTTAAGTGATGAATTTTTGGTTTATTAATATTTATTTAGACTATTATTTTTCTCACCATATCTTATATTTTTTTTTTTAAAATACATTTTGTTTAGATTTTAGAAACCGAAATATTCTTTGTCTAGATTTTTAAAAAGACGGTGGTTTATATTAGGCTTAAACGTATTTTTGCCCCCTGTATTTGTCATAGTTGCGATTTTGGCTCTGATAAAAAAAACAATTTTTCAGCCCTCTAACTTTACCCCTTCTAAAACTCATAGACCCCCTTAATTTTTACCGGGTCAAAGCTCACATGCTCACTCGCTTAAGTGAGATGGACATCACATGAATTACTTTTGAATTGAAAATGATAAAAAAAAAAAAACCCCCAAATAATCATTTATAAAATTAAATAAATGAAAAAACTAAAAATTCATCCCTTCATTGTCATCTCATCCCCTCCTTTTAAAAAACCCTAGAAACACAACCACCACCTCATATCCCTTCTTCCAACAACAACCACCTCTATCTTAACTAATCAAAATTCGCCATCCAGCAATGCGTATGGTTGTGTGAATATTTTTTTTACTACATTCAATCAATTCCTTAATCTGGACACAGAACCACACAAAACAAATTGAAGAAGAAAAAAAAGGATTTTGCGTCTCGTTCGGCTTTGACATCAGCGGTAGAGAGCTGACGAAGCTCTTGTTGTGTGGCGTAGAGGTCTTGTTTGAGGGCGAGGTGAGTTGTGGCAAGACGTTGGATGTCGTGGAGGAGGGTTTGGTTTTCGCGATGGCGAGTGGTGATGCGGTCTTCGAGGGAGGTGGTTGAGGTGGAGGAGGAGGAATGAGATAGGCATGGTTCGTCGTGGCGGGAGAGAGGATATTGTAGATTATGGTGGTAGTAATGTTTGTTTCCTGCCATTTGTAGTTTTACACAGACGGGGAAGAATGGACTAAAGGAGCGATGGTGGTAAAAATTGGGTTATGCAATGGTTATACAAATGAGGAAGAAGGGTGATGGTGGTAAAGATTGGGTTTGCACATAAAGAGTTATTGAAGGTTAGCACGAGGAATTTAAGGTTAGAGAGAGACTGAGTTTGCTGTATTTTTAATTTTTTTAATTTCTTTAATTATTTAATTTCATTCATAAATATGTGGTGTTTTTTATTATTTTTAATTCAAAAATAATCCAGGTGGCGTCCATCTCACTTAAGTGAGTGGCCACGTGGGCTTTGACCTGGTCTAAATTAGAGGGTGCCTATGAGTTGCAAAAGGTGGTAGAGTTAGGGGGCTAGAAAGTTTTTTTTAATATTTTAATTGAGGGTCAAAATTGCAACTATGGCAAACATAAAGGACAAAAGTGTGTTTAAGCCTTTGTATTATCCAATGACATAAATATAAATGACGAAAATATAAAATAAATGTAAATATAGACAAAATTAAAAGGACAAAATGATACAAATAAAATCTCGTTTTATTAATATATCTGTACATTTACAATGATGGTAATCTATTAAAAAACCTAAAGGTAAAGTTGTGGTGCAAGAAGATGGAGGGGAAGTAGAAGGGGGAAGCAGAAAAGGATGGTGGGGTAGGGGTTATGGTAAGGTTTATTTCCTTTCTAGGGAGAAAGAGACATTGATGGTCAACTTTGCACCCAGACAGACCAACCTCACTCACAAAAAGACTGCGTGTGTGTCATCATCCTCATTAACCGTTCATACAATCCTTGAATTTCTAAATTAGCCTTTTGTATGAAAGGGCAACGATGAAAACACATTTTTGTAGAAAGAAAGGAGAAGAGAGTATGAGATGATGAGATGAAAAATTGTGAAGGTTTAAAGGGTGTTTATAGGAAAAATTTGTGAAGATTTTGTTGCATAGAGTGTAATGACTTTGAATTAATGGTCAAAAAACGTGTTCAAAGGGTTTTAACAACCATTAAATTTGATAAAACCCTTTGAAAAACGTGTTCCATGAGTTACTCTTGCGGAGCAAATAATCGTCCAAAACTCTGACCTGTTTCAGATTATATAATCTGAAATTGTTCCAGACTTTTTGGGTTATAGAATCTGAAATGCTTCGATAATGGGTGAAAATGAGTGAAACTTCACACTTTGTAAGGTGATAGATATTTCAGATTATACAATCCGAAAATCTTATGTACAACATTTTTTTTTGTGGTCCACATTGCACCGACAATTTTTGTGGCTCACGACACCCAAAAACTTCTATAAATAAGTGTGCTTGTTTTCATAAGCAGTAAACCACACCAAACAAACCATGGAGTTTTCTGTCATTGATCTGAACACCAAGCTAGCTGCAGTTTACTACAACAGTGGAAAACCACCCCATATGTTCGTGGTTCGCATTGATGTCACACTCTCTAGGTTGAAGGATCAGTTGGATCAAATCAACCGTCAACTCAACTATAAAGACACAATGAGAGTGGATGGTGTTGACTATCGACGTCCATCGACCAACTAAGTCGGAACTCTGCGATTCAGCCGGATGAAGCTCGGGAACGACGATGATGTGAGAACCATGTTCTCGATATTTGGTCAGTACAATACTAAAGGACCAATCAAGTTGGGCGCTTCGTTGGTCAAATATGTGGAAGAAATTCATAAAAGTTTGATATGGCCTAGGAACTACAGAGATTGGGGCTTTTATGGAGGAACCGAATGAAGAAATTAGTTTAGCTGATATGTGATCTCTTATGTTTTATTTTGTTACGTGGTTTATGTTGTTGAATTATATTGTTGAAATCAATATATATATATATGGCCAGTTTATGAACATAACTTCTCTCTAGATCTTCATCATGCTGTCAAAAATCTCTCCGCTGAACTTTACGCTAAAGATCTTCATTTAAACTCTGAAAAATATTCCAAAAGATATGAACACATAAATATAAAATATACGAAAATATATAGGGTGCAAGTCAAGTTTTGGATTATATAATTCAAACCAATTCAACACATGTTTTTTGGGTGGTCCACATTGCACCAAAAATTTATGTGGTCCACGACGCGATGAAATTTCGATAAATAAGTGTGTTTGGTTCATTTGCTTTAAAACACAACAAAAAACTCTAAAAAAATCTTCTGAAAGATATGAATACTAAGAGGTTTCTATGAGCTAGATTGTGCTGCCTTGGCAATATACCTATGTCAGTTGAAAATGCAGCAGAATCAACTCAAAACAATCCTCTTAAAACACATTGCCTTTTACCATTATGTTGCAGATCTAATTCCAAAGAGGTTCTTGTTAACTTGACCGAGTTGACCTGCAGATTGAAATACTTCAATTGACAAGCCAGTTGGATCAAGTATAAAAGCACCTCTTTGAACACCTTCGTAAAAGATTCATAACTTCTGTTATTGCGTTGTTTTAAGTTGCTTAATTATTTTTTAACTTTTTTAAAATTTTTCCTATGCCATTCGCAATGAAAACCCTCCAAAAATCAAACTTAAACATAGTCGGGTGTTGTTCGGATTGTAGAATCCGAAAACATTTAGAGACCTTCATATTGTATAATCTAAAACCTCCCAGACTAAGTGGAATGTAACGTTTCTCTCAAGATTTGGATGATTTATGGTGTGTTTAATGTATTTTTGGTTAGATGGATCATGAAAAAAGTTTCCTTTGACTGTAGTTACTGTCTAGGACAGGTTTAAGGCTATAAATAGTCATGCATGCTTCAACAATTTCATTCATTCTTCACTTCATATATTTTCTTAGTTT
>Ga0315913_1008397_pt1 | contig 12258 bp, 6 predicted proteins | sample MpolsnodulesMG_FD_207736 | JGI IMG/M metagenome (GOLD analysis project Ga0315913, IMG submission 207736) | Medicago polymorpha root nodule microbial communities from Los Angeles, California, United States - small nodules | ecosystem: Host-associated > Plants > Roots > Nodule | place: USA... | reverse complement strand
GTTGGGGGTTGTATAATATTTGTTCTTACTAAAGTCCATGGTTTTTAAATAAGTTTTAAGTTCTGTAATGGTAAAATATTTTTCTGGGTATTCATTTATGCATTTATCTTATTATCCACTAAGTATAGTTTCTTATATCCACATTTTTATTTTATAAATGAGAAAGGGCTTGAGAAAACTGATAGTTAGTTACAATGGTCTTGGGAAGAGATATGTCCATTCATATCTCTGCTTACTCACCAATGGCTTCTTCATAAAAAAGGTATCGTTGTTTACCTAACTTTTCATGTACATGTTTCTTAATTTCTTTTATCCAATTTCAAGAATTTGGAATATTTTTTGTTATTTTTTCAAAATCTCATTAATTTCGAAAAGAAGCTCATTATGGTAATTATTCAATTATTGATTCGAGAAAGAGGCTTTTATGGCAAATTTAAAGAAGGTAACATAGAATATAAATTGGGTTATATGCATCTTGACCAAGAATTCTATTTGTCTTTGTAGAGGTAGACAATACATTGTCAGCAAAGATTAACAAGTTGTTGGTTTTGGATCAGTCAGATGAAGCGGTACGAAAGACCAAAGATAATCCGAATGTAGATTCAGTTGGTGTTGTCGATTGTGGGGTTATTTGTCGGTACATGTGTTGTCAATCATTGTGGTACTATTGTTTTTTGAGTTACATGTGTATGCTGAAGATAAATTTACCCGTGCGTCTGCACACGGGTCGCATACTAGTATTGATCATTGTAGCTTTGTCATGCATCTTCAGTGTACCCATGTCATCTTCGCATATGTCTTCTTTGATTGTGTCTTTCGATTTTGTTTTTGCTTGTTTCATCATCTTCTTAGAATGAGATTTGAAGTTAACCTTAATGCTCTAATCCCCAATTTCATTTTGATTTACAATTGGAATAGGTCACTTGACTTTACTTGCTTTTATGGTTTTTTCTTTTATTTAATAACCAGAGGTGGAAATAATTTACTTTTAATAATATCCACCTCAACTAAAAAAATTAAAAAAATTATCACGACAGCTTTGACCGAGTCAAAATCAAAGGAGACCGTGGTTTTATAAAGGGGGTGAAACTTGGAGTGCCAAAAGTGCGATTTTTAAACCTGAGGGGCCAAAATCCCTAGTTTGGAAAACTTGGGAGGCCAAAAGTGCATTTCATTAAAAATATGCATGACTGTGAATAGATTTGACATCAATAGGAGTCCAAATATCAAAATGCATTTGCTCAAAAGGCTTGTCAACTTTATTACAACTTGAGTCGAAAGGTAACTTTTTATGCTTAGCGAAATGACATACATCACATATTGCATTGTTATCAACATTTAGAAAAGAAAAAATAGAATGTAAAGAGGTCATTCTAAAAGAGGATAAGTGGCCTAATCTAAAATATCATAGAGCATTGTATGCATAGTTTTGAAACTCGGCTCAAACCGGCCGGTCGGACCGGGAACCGGTGGGTAGACCGGTTCGAGCATACCTTCGGATCGGCCATGCAGTTGACTCGGCGAGAACTGGTCAAAACCGGTCAAACTCGGTAATAACCGATGACTCAGTAAAAACTGGATAAGATCATAACTGTCGAAATATTGAATACTGCAAAACAAATACCTTTTACCTTTTTTTAGTTGATAAAAATACCTCACAAAATTAACGTTTAATAGTTTATAAAACAAATACCTATCAATTTTTATTTTTTTAAAAAAAAAATAACTCACAATATTAACGGACAAAAACATAGACATATATAATTACAAAGCTTCCTAAAAAAATATAATTATAAAGCTCAAATATTTATTTAAAGCTCATGAATAATTAATCTTCGCTTTTTTTTATCACATGAATAATTAGTCTATGAAGTTATGTTTGTTAGATATTTATTTTTATTTTATATATGTTATTCTTTTAGTTTTTGAAGTAATCGAGTCACCGGTTCAATCCGATTTAATCTGATTAAATACCTATACAAATTTAATTTAAACACTGAGTTATCTAACTGAGTCATCCGATTTAATCTGATTCTGTCATGCAGTTCGACCAATGACCTGATGGTTCGACCATCGACTTAGTGACTCGATGCCTCTGCCGAGTCGATGACCGAGCCGAGTTTTAAAATTATGATTTTATGTATGGTAAAGAAACAGATGAAGGATATGCTTTGCTTGAAGCACAAACAATTTTATATGGAAGGACTGGATAATATAATTCTTCTCTTTTATCACTAGAACCAATCATCTTGAATGTGTTTTTTTTTTCTTCTGAATCAAACACCGGAAACCATTAAATTCGATTGTGAAGTCAATGAATTTCACAATTTTAAAACATAACATATATTGAAATGAAACTCTAGCACATATAAAACATGGAAAATTACAAAATTAAAAGTAAATTTAATGGTTCCAACATGTTTATCTATTGCATAATAACCAGTAGGTAATCGAACGTGAATATGAGGAATTTATTTGTAAGAATGAAACCACTTTAGACTTAGAGTGTCACATATGTGATCACTAGCTCAAGAATCAATAATCCGGAGTTTATAGTAAAATTATGACAAGTTAAAAATGAAATGAAACAAATACCTTGCCTATTAGCTGATGTATGACCAACTGTTATGGAAGATAAAACCTGATTAGAAGAAACATGTCCAGTAACTGAATCTTGATTAAAAGATGAATGTTGAAGTAAATGAATTAGCTTGTCATACTACTCAGTATCGATAGACGGAGAAACGCATCTCTCTGTATGAATCTAAGAAGTAGAATCCACATTTTCAGTGTCATTTTTTGTGTTTGCAACATGATTTGCATAAAATTGATTAAAGTTCCTCTAAAGATGTGGATGATAGCCATGTTTCCTATAACATATTTCAATGGGGTGACCATTTTTTACCATAATAGGCACAAACTCTAGATTTATTGAAATTATAACCTCGAGTTATACTCTTGCTATTGTTACTAGGATAACCACCTTTAAACTTTCAAGAATTCACAACAATGATCGATGGTGAAGAATCATAAAAAAAATTGGTGCAAAATTTACATGCCTTTCATGTTGCCTTTCACAATGGATTGAACAACTGAAGACGTAAGATCAAAAGAATCAGTAATCGGAGGAATTGTTCTATCAACGAGAGCTCTGTGTATGGACTGAGCCCAAAAATAGTAGTTGGAACTATTAAAAACTGAAGTAACTGCCACAAAAGATGGATCATCACTCAAAAAAAAATTGTACTCTCTTTGTCAAATGTAACCAATAAAAAACTTATATTTCTTGACCTTAATAATCTAATTACTCCAACGATGCTTTTCATTGTAATAATATATTATGTCGGTGTATAATTATTTTTAAACATGTATTCAACGATGTGTTATCACGTGAATTAATACAAATAAAAATAAAAATACATGAGTTGTCATATTTATTAGTTGATGTGTCAACACATTATTGAATGCACGTGTAAAATAATTAATTAAACATTTTCAATAATCATTTTATTTCAATAACTATTTTTCTCAATGACTATGAAAGCAATTATTGTTGCTTATTGTACAATACAAGAATAGTAGAATATTTATTATATAAGAAATGCTAACAAGTGTTTTTCTTTGAATAAAATAATGCTAACAAGTGTTGTTAAGACACTAGTTAAAGAAATTAAATGTAGTTTATATTACATTGGAAGTTGTGTATTCAATGTCTCAAAGTATAAAAAATGTCATTTTTAATTTAAAATTTTCTCTTTCAACTTTCTTAATCAGTGTTTTGGGGTACGGATTAACATGACACTTATTATATTTATTATATTTAATCAATATTTTAAAACAATTTTTTTAAGTAGCTTAATGAATACAAATTCACACACTAAAAATATAAAAAAAATAAAATATAAAATTCGAGATTCAAACTGAACTACTAATCAAATTGCACTTAGAGGACAAATAACATTTTCTTTTATCGACTCCCATAAGATTAGGTTAGTTCTATGATGCAAGTGAGATAGATGTTTTAACACTTACAATTTTGTTTTCCCCTTAAATCAATAAATCTCGTAATTAAATCAAGTGAAGTTATAATAATTTTTATGACTATAGAATTATCATTTATCTCAAATAATGTTTATTATGTTACTGATTCCATGTTCCACTTAATTTATAAATGTAAGAAATCTGTGGTCAGATTCCAGTTCACCAGAAATCTGACATAGAGTATCTCTATCCAAATCAAGAACATTGCCACGTGGCATCCAACAAAACAAATAACATTACCTTGAACCATCCAATGAGAGACCACCTTATCCTATCCAAAATCTTACTCATACCATAGCCACCAAATAATTGCAACCTTCACATTCTCAACCAACACAAAACCTATTGAAAAGAAAAACAAGTTTGTTTGTGTAGAACAGAAAATAGTTAACAGAGGAGCAATGGCAGCCTCACTCCAAGCAGCTGCTACTCTCATGCAACCAACCAAGTTACGTAGCAACAGTTTGCAGCTTAAGTCTACTCAATCTGTTTCTAAGGCTTTTGGTTTGGAACACCATGGAGCTAAGGTTACTTGTTCACTTCAGTCTGATTTCAAGGAGTTGACTCACAAGTTTGTTGAAGCTTCTAAGATTGCTGGATTTGCTCTTGCTACCTCTGCTCTTGTTGTCTCTGTATGTTGCTTTATCTCTCTATTCTTTATCTTCATTTTTTACATGCTAAGTTGATATTATCAAACATTAGGTGTTACATGAATCATTCATTTTATAGTTAATCTGTTTAATTATACTTTTGTTGTTGTTGTTATTATTAGATTAGTTGTGATGAATGGTCTACTGGTTTAAAGTAGTTACAGATCATTTTGATTAAGGAGGTCAGTTAGACAAAACAAGTTGCAATGGAATATCATAGACACCCAAAAAATTTAGTTTAATCTTTGTTCCATAGTAGGTTAAATATGTTTCTAGTCCCTATAATATAATGGTCTTTCAAGTTTAGTTCCTACGAAAGTTTTATTCAATTTTAGTCCGTATTTTGAAATCTTTCCAAATAAATGGATGATTTTAGTCCCCCTAGAGACTAAGAAGTAGCAAATATAAAGCAAAACAAGGACTAAACTTGAAAGATCGTCATTTTGTAAAGACTAAAATCATATTTAACTATCACATTACATAACCAATACAAAGGGTTTATGATGTTCATTCCCAATTCCCAAACTAACTTGAATTCACCTTGGATCCTCTCATGTTTCAGCAACCAGAGGTCGGCTGATGGATTTCAAAGGTTGAGATCCATCAGCCGACCTTTGATTGCAGAGACACGGAATGATCCAAATCCACTTGAATGGGATACTAATTAATTTGCAAAGTGTTTACTAGTTGGACTTATTATTCGATTATATCTGATTTTTATTCTACATAACATGACTAAGAATAAGAATATAAATTAATTTCAGGGAGCAAGTGCAGAAGGTGCACCAAAGAGGCTGACATTCGACGAAATTCAAAGCAAAACATATTTGGAAGTCAAAGGAACCGGAACAGCAAACCAATGTCCAACCATTGATGGAGGAGTAGACTCATTCTCCTTCAAACCAGGAAAATACAATGCCAAGAAATTCTGCCTTGAACCAACTTCATTCACAGTTAAAGCAGAAGGTGTAACCAAGAACACCCCACTTGCATTCCAAAACACCAAACTCATGACACGTTTAACCTACACACTCGACGAGATTGAAGGACCCTTCGAGGTTTCATCAGACGGATCTGTCAAATTCGAGGAGAAAGACGGCATTGACTATGCAGCTGTGACCGTCCAGCTTCCTGGTGGCGAGCGTGTGCCATTCCTTTTCACCATCAAACAATTGGTAGCATCAGGGAAGCCAGAGAGCTTCAGTGGTGAGTATTTGGTACCATCATACAGAGGAAGCTCTTTCTTGGACCCAAAGGGAAGAGGTGCATCTACCGGTTATGACAATGCAGTTGCATTGCCAGCTGGAGGAAGAGGAGATGAAGAAGAACTTGGTAAGGAAAACAACAAGAGTGCTGCATCATCTAAGGGGAAAATCACATTGAGTGTTACTCAAACTAAGCCCGAGACTGGTGAGGTTATTGGTGTGTTTGAGAGTATTCAGCCATCTGACACTGATTTGGGTGCTAAAGCACCAAAGGATGTTAAGATCCAAGGTGTTTGGTATGCTCAGCTTGAGTCATAGATAGCTATAGCTAGCTTCTTTCTTATGCTTTATTTTGTTGTAAACTTCAAGAGTGTTGATGCTTTATCCTTTGACTCAACAACTTTCAAAAGCTGAGAGGACTATCATGTTTGTATATTATATCGACGTTCAATTACAATGTGTTTTTAATGTCGAGGTTAATTAAAATTCCATGGTATTGCCGAGGTTTTAAATTGGGGTTGCAGTCGCAATTTGTTTTGCAAATATGGTTTTAGGATTCTCTCATTATAATTAATATTGCATTTGTCCTCAGTTTTATGTTACATATGATGGATCACTTAAAATGGTGGTTCATATTAACCACTGCCTAAGATTTGTGTTTGATGATAACTCACAATTGAGAAATATCCAAACATGACTTCCTTTACACTCAACAAGTTGGTTGCTTTGTTTTCTTCGATGTAATGGATTCTTGGTGTTCTACCTTGTTCTTTGCAACTAATTCTAATTGTTTAGGTACCCCCAACGAGTCAAGATCATCTCCATTTTGAGATATAAAGACACATAAAAAGTAAAAAATAATTAATGTTGGTGGGACCCTCTTAATGATAGGACCCACCACCTAATTTTTGTGTCTATCTCTCTTTAAATTGCATCTTCCATTTATAATAATAAATGGAGAGGATCTTAACCCCCAACCAACTGAGTCAAGATCCTCTCCATGTATAATTGTCTCCATTTGAAGAGAAAAATACACAAAATCTTGAAAAAAGTATAAAATAATTAATGATGGTGGGACCCATTTAATTAAAGAAAAAAGCTTAATGGTGCGATTGTAACACAATGAAAAGCGACGAACCTACTGTAGCCGATGGATTAAACACAACAACCATTGGATTTTAGTTATGTTTCACTTTTATTTATTTTAAAAATATAAAAGCACTACCAAGGTTTTATCGTGTCCAGATCGTGCGTAAAAGTTTCGCACTATATAGCAAGGTTCTTAATTAAAATATTCACTATCTCATTTTTGTGTCTATCTCTCTCCAAATTATATCCTCCATTTATTTTGATAAATGAGGAGGATCTTAACTCCAACTAAATGCGGCTAAATGTGATAAAGGAGCACTGGGTTACTAGGTGCTTTGTGATGTACAATCAAGTATCTTATCAGATTTAGAATGAGCTAGTCTTGCATAGGCACAATTACAAATTAAATTATTTGGATACACAATAATGAAAGAAATTAAAAGATATTTAAATTAGTCATATCATTCAACATCATCAAACCATTTAATCTTTAAATTAAAAGGTATTTGTGTTAATGTGTCCAAACTTTTTTAATTTAGGTTTGTTCCTAAGGAAGCATTTCTCATTTTAGAAGTTGTATTAAGCCCACGATACCCAAAACAGAAAATGTTACAACTCCAGCACCCTTTCTATATCTATATTGTATCTATATCCTTTTTTTGTTTACAAGGGAAAAGAAAGAGAAAAAGCCAACAAAACCAAGAAAAAAGAAGAAAAAAAATGAAGGAACTGCTCCCTAGAATAGAGAGTTCCAACTGCATCCATTTTAAGGAGGTCCAAGAGATCAGTTGGAGGAGAGATATGGTAGAACAGCTGAGTATTCGAATCTTCTACAAGTTTGGCCATAAAATTTGTACATTGATTACCCTCTTTAAGAGTGTGGCAAACAGTTACCCTCTCTAATTGTATCTATATTCTTTGTTAACGTATGGCAGGCACATACAGCTCATATTTCCACTTTTATTGACAAAATATCGAATAAAATGGTAAAAAGTTAAGATTCTTTTATCACTTTTATAATATTATTTGAATCGTAAATTAAAAAAATTAGATAAATCTCATTAAAATACGAACAATTCATCATAGTAGAATTAACAAAATATCAAACCAAAGATTCTACAGATCTACCAAAGAACAATAGTAGATAATCTTGATGAAGACAAATGATTTAGTATATGATGAAATTCCTCAAAAACTTAACTGACAAGAACAAAACCCGATAGTACCTCATTGCATAACTACCCAAAATGCCAATATGCATTGATTTGCTTCTTTCAAAAAATTCAGGAAAAGAACTTGAATTCAAGCTACGTACTCTCCATTTCAGAAAAATCACACTGCAACGTGTTCAAAATATTTATTCTCTTAAAGATGGTGTAGAGGGAACAAAATCATTCTTAAAAAATCCCCACAAATTAGGTCCAATACGAGTCACATTTGTCATCGATTAATATAAAAAAAAGGGACAAATAACTATATAAATAATTGTCGCTAATAAATAAAAAAACACATGACATATATTTGTCATTGATAAATATAGAAAACACACGAGACATATATTTGTTACGTGTACATATAAAATAAAAGAACACGACAAATATTTACCACTGATAGTCTAATACAAAAGAAACACGAAACACATATTTTTCACTTATTAATATAGAGAACATAAAACAAATATTTGTCATTGATACATAAAATAAATATAGAAGAAATATTTATCACTGATAAATAAATAAAAAAGAACATATATTCTACACATAGTTCTCACTAATATATATATAAAAAAAAGGTGGAAAAAATGTTTTGTACTTATAGATATTAATAAAAACATACGCCAAATGTCTCATAAGTCTTGGTTCAACTGGTAAAAATGCCGAAATTGTTAAGCCGGACATCATGATCGGGGTTCGAACCCCGGTACCTTCACTTTGTGTGTGTGAGCTTATTGATGGCTTTGCCATCTCGTCTATCTACCAAAAAAACAAAAAAAACTTACGCCAAATATTTGTTACCAACTTATCCAAAACAATTTTTTTTGTTTTGATAAGCAAGGAGAAAGGACAGGTATCAAGAGACATCATCGACATCCCAACTAGGTTGGCACCCCGAGATGCCGCCAATCTCTAGGAAAATTTTATTAAAAAAGGGGGAAAAATATATACAAAAGGAGGGGGGGACTAAGTCAAAACCCTCCAAAAAGAAACAACAGAAAACAAGAACAGCAGGAAAAATAAACAGCAGAAGCAGACAGACAACAAACTAAGGATATCTGTTGTTAGGGAAGCCACATCTGTCTCGGAAGAAATCCAATGTCAAAGCTGGTGGGAGGGTAGCAAGCCAGATTGCTCCAACCACCGAATGCCCAAGATTCGCAAGATAGTCAGCGCAGCAGTTGCCTTCCCGGAAAATATGGGACGAGATCACCTGAATCCCCAGATTACGGGCGTTATGCCATCTGTTCCGTAGCAGCATGGGCACTAGGAGAGCGTTGGAAAAAATTCTAAGAGCGCTGGTGGAGTCGCTCTCCAACCAAATATTCCTCCAACCGTGACGGGCAGCATACTCAATTGCAAAAATGATTGCCATAACCTCTGCATAAAAAACAGACTATGTCCCAATATTGCAAACAAATGCGCCACAGAACGTTCCTGAGTGATCGCGGAACAGCCCCCACAGGCGGCGTGACCACCGATAACCGAGTCATCCGTGTTAACTTTCAACCACGGAGCGGTGGGGGGTTTCCAGACAACCAAGACAATATCCTTTACCATGCGGCGATGGGGAGAGACCGCAAAGGAATCAAGAAAGACAGAGTCTGATGGAAGACACTTACCTTTAGAAACATTTCCTGACATGGCGATAAAGGAGTGAATACGGACCTTAGCTGAATGCAAAGTAGGCGTGACTTCTGAATACCGCAAAGAGTTCCGTGCCCACCATATAGTGTGAAGAGTATGCACAACCGCTACTAAATAAATGTCTGATACTTGTGAGGAACATCTATATGGTCGACAATCGAGAAGGGTGTCGGCTGTAGAATGATCTATGGAGCAGCTAAGTTTATTGCTGATCCATTCCCAAAGATGGTCGGCGAATGGACACCGAAAAAACAAATGATCGGAGGACTCGTCCTTTGAAAGGCACAGACTACAAATCGACACCACTATCCAACCGCGTCTTCGAAGGTTCTCATCGGTGGGCATTTTGTTATGATTCAACCTCCAATAAATACAAGATTGTGAAGGAGGGATTGCTGCTCGCCAAATGGATTCAGCCCAAGGCAATGTAACGGACCTCAGACGTAGATAGTCGAACGCACTTATCCAAAACATATTTCTTACAAAAAAATATAATAAAAATATTCATCACTGATTCATACAAAAAATACCGCATAACTTTTTGTCGTTGATAAATACAAAAAAAAAAATTTAAATACGTTTTTCATCCCTGTAAAATGGGTCAGTTTTGGTTTTCGTCCCTGCAAAAAAAAATTAAAAACATATTTGCAAAAGTTTTTTGTTTTTAAAAAGGTCTTTGGCCCCACCAAAATGCTGAAATGGCATGGGTATGCATACGTGGCAGTTGCTCACTGTGCAATTTTTGCCACAGGGGGCTCGCGTGGCATGCCTCATAATATTAAATTTTAAAAAACATTTTTAAAGTTCTGAAAATTGTTTTTCGAAATTAAAAAATCTGAAAATAATTTTTAAAAATAAAAAAAATCATTAAAAAAATTCCAATTATATAATTTTAAAAAAAATAATTTTTTGAAATGTGAAAAAAATGGAAAATTATATAATTTTTTAAAATCTGAATATATAATTTTCGAAAATATAATTTTTAGTATTTTAGAAAAAAATTGAACATATAATTTTCCAAGAACTTTGAATTTTAATTTTCAAAAAGTTATTTTCAGGTTCTTTTACGAAAATTTTAATTTTTAAAAAATTATTGCATTTTTTTTTTGAAAAGTTATTTTCAAAAATTTCAGATTATATAATTTTCAAAAAAATTAATTTTTTTAAAATTTTATAATAAAATAAATTCGGTAAATTATTTTAATTTTTTAAAATTTATTTTCAGAATTTTTTAATTGTTTTTATATATTTTTAAAATTTATTTTCATATTTTCAGCGTCACGTGGCAAAAGTTGTACAGTCAGCAACTGTCACGTGGCCAAAACCATGTCAAATCAGCTGAATAGTGGCGCCATGAAACTTTTTATAACAAAAAAAAATTGCAGGGATGCTTTATAATTATTTTTTTTGCAGGAACAAAACCAAAACTGACCCAAATTATAGGGACGAAAAACATATCTAAGCCAAAAAATTATAGGTCAAATATTTGTCTAAAAACAGAATTTATATATCATTAATTCATAAAAAACACGATGAAAATATTTGAACTCGTAAATCAAATCTGCTTCAAATTTATAAAAGATAATACATACAATTATGCACGCATTTAAAATCAAACCATGATGATCAATGACAATAACCATACTATTAAATTACCTTGAAAGTTCATGTCTCATATTATTTATGTTATTTAATTATTTGTAAACAACAAGCAAACAAGCGTAATTTTATTTTTTTTGTATTCAAGCGTAATATTTTCTCCATATAAAATTGTGTATGCCCCTATGCAAGCATTCCAAGCAATGTCGAGGATAATTTGCCGAACAATCCCGTGAAGAAGAAAAAACCAACGTAATTTGTAGCAGCTACGGGACTATTTAATCATTGAGCTACCGTCTATAATTTCATATACAGAGTAAAGGAAGGGTGGGCATCGGTTCGGGTCTGTTTGAATTCAGGTCCAAACCTCAAAACCGAGCCAACCCACAGGTTGAGAACCCCCAAAACCAAGCCAACTTAAGTACTAATAATGTGATAGCACAGTTTAATATGATTTCTCTATTTTTTACATCATTCACTAATAATGTAAAACTCCGTATTTTGATTTAAAACATTATATCTAATTTATCTTCATTTTTAGAAAAATCTAGCTTTTATGTTTTATTATATTTTTTTTTAATGATTCAAAGATTATATTTGAAATTACAAGCAGAACATATATTAGTTCCTAGCATACATACAACAATACATCATTTTTGCTTCAACCTTCAAATTCATCAATACCTAAAATGCTGATATAAGGGGTCAACTTGCATAAACCACAAATCAAACCAAACATACATTACAATATCATTAAATAAATTGTACAAGACATAAGTGGCAAAAAAAAAAAAAAACTCATCATCCTTTTTT
>Ga0315913_1008396_pt1 | contig 12263 bp, 6 predicted proteins | sample MpolsnodulesMG_FD_207736 | JGI IMG/M metagenome (GOLD analysis project Ga0315913, IMG submission 207736) | Medicago polymorpha root nodule microbial communities from Los Angeles, California, United States - small nodules | ecosystem: Host-associated > Plants > Roots > Nodule | place: USA... | reverse complement strand
GGGATGTAAAATATGCAGCTAAATCATTATGTTTCACTTGGTATGCTGTTTCAATTTCATATAAGTAAATTGAGGCTAAACCAGAAACAGGTTTCATAAAAGATAAGTCATGTGCTAGTTGGCAGCATCAGCAACAACCAAGTTTTCAACTTTCTAAAGAACACCATGGAATGAACACCAGAAAAGTATGACGATGGCAAACTCTTCTTCTGACATAGCATCAAAGTTATATTATTTATTAAACAAAATAACTTTTTCAAAAAAGTCAGTTTTATGACTGCACCATAGAAGTGCCCATTTAAAAAATGCTACTCAATTAATAAAGTTATTTGCTCATATAGATACTTGTAATTGTTATTATTACATTTTGATTTTAATTTAGTTCAATATTGTTACTTAGACGTTAATTAGTTTCTTACCTATGTTACTTTTTCTAGATGTTAATTAGTGTCTTATATCTGTTGATCTAGTTCAATAGATACTTATAAAATTCCATGACCAACGATGTATATATGTTCTGCATAGTTTATATCCCACACATACTCACACAGTTACCTTCAATTTATTGTGCAATGTATAAGACTGTCCAAGCTCTATATCATACTTCTTTTTTTTTTTTTTTTACATTTTTGGTAATCTTCTGGCAAATTAAAATCCCGTTGAAAGTTTTACACCTTATTTGCAGTGTTCTTGTATCCTTGAGTTTGATGGTGCATCGAGTGGAAATCCTGGACCAGCTGGTGCAGGAGCCATTCTGTATGCGGAAGATGGAAGACCGGTATCAAATTTATGCAACAATTCAATTGGTTTTAATTTTATATTGTTGATTTATAAAATATTGTAGCTGAGTGTTATGTTTATTTTCTTCGCAGCTCTATCGATTCCGTGAAGGACTGGGCTATCAAACAAGTAACGCTGCTGAGTATCGCGCTTTGATTTTGGGACTGAAACAAGCGATCAATAAAGGATTTAGGAACATCAGTGTGCAAGGAGACTCCAACCTTGTTATCAACCAGGTTTGTGTTCTATTATAGAGTGTGCATTATTATACTATACATATTTTTCAAGTCTACCTTTTGCATAAATTGCATTTGAATGTTGATAGAAAGTATAATCGAACTGTTGACAGAATATTAGATGGTTATTTGAAAATTCTAAGTAAAAATGAGGAACTTGTGAAATGAAATTTACAATTTTCTTATCATATGTTATTGGTTTTGCAACAGTTTCTGGGTTCATGGAAAATCAACAACCAGTATTTATGGAACTTGTGCAATGAGGCTTTGCAGCTGAGGGAAAGGTTTCACTCATTCAGCATCCAACACATTCCTAGGGTATTCTTCATCTCAACTTGCTATTGCTTTGTGGATTTGAAAACAATTGCTTTAGTATTTGAGAATCATTTTGATCTTCATATCATCATGCTCTTATTTTTATGAATATTTACATTCAGTTATGACTAGTTTATTATCTTTTTTATTTTATTTTAGATGACATCTCTCCCTCTTTTTATTTGGTATTTGCTTTGTGGAAAACTCAAATAAATCAAAGTTCGAGGTTGAAAAGATTTACAGTGGTTCAACTCTTGAATTGACGTTCGGCATCCTAGCTACATTGTTCATGCTCACTTGTACTAATTGCATTAGGCTCTTAATTATATGAACATTTCCAATCAAATCTGACCAATTTTTTTTAGATTACAACTCCTTATATTTTTGTCCCGTCCTTAATAATTACTAACATGTTTTTTTACTGTTTAAGGAATTTAACACTGGAGCTGATGCTCAAGCAAACCGGGCTATCAATCTTCGAGGTTAGACCTTAACACTTTTCTCAGTTTCCTATATTTCAAATGTTTGATTTCCTAATTATTGAGAATTGCAATGACTTGCAACTAAAACTACTTTGAAACCGAAAATTATCTTTGGTTTGTGTTTAGTTTTCTATTTCAATTGATATATTTTCATTTAGATAACGTTGTGAAAGAAATATTGTGAACAATCTCTTTAGCATGCCTCAAATTTTAATTTCATATCTTTATTCGGTAGGAGAACATCAAATTTAATGGATCTTTGTATTTTTGCAGATGGTCAAGTTGAAGAAGATGCGTATTGTTGATCATACGACAGCGCAGTTGTCAAAAACTAATGGCAATCTATGTTACATTTCTGCTATAAACAATTTCGCATATTGGGTGTTTTGCATGTGACACTGCATGTCAAAGGTCAAATATTGTTTACAATTTTGTAATTTGAACATGCCATGACTTGTAAATGTAAATGCCCACCATTTGCTTAGGAAGTTAGAAATCAAATACTGCTACGAAGTTTGGATTGTTATATTTTTATATGCTTGCTTGTGAATCTCTATTTTCTGCTAATCTACTTTTATTTTAAAACTCTTTGCTACTTGATCGATGACCACCATGACGACCAAAGGTGTTTGATGTTTTTGACCCTAAAAATGAGCTTCTTTTATACATAACGTTCTTCCTAATAATTTGACTTGAAGTCTTAAACTTTAGGGTAACTGTAGATCATGCCAAAAAAAAAAGGATAAGGAAATTTGATTTTGAAATCTTTTTACTAATTATTGAAGTTTTTCAATTTTGTTTTGATAATTATAGAAGTTTTTCAAATCATTACTTTTTACTTTTTTTTTGAGCGGATTACTTATTATTACTTAATCTGTAAACTATTTTTGTTTGGAACATATTTTTAAAATATTGTGACTTTTCATGTTTGAATGAAAAATATAGTTCAGTCAATGAATGATTGTGACTTATGAAGCTAGTTCCTAACATTGGATGATGAGGCCAATGAAAGTAGCTAAGATAACTTTAGGTAAATTGTATGTTTACAACTGCAATCAAACTGGCGATATTTAATCCGAAACTACTTATGTAATATGAGTCGGACATTACTCATAAATAAATCACATCAAAACCATTTTCACATCAAGTGTTGCTATAGCGTCTGCACACTCGTTTACCTCATGATATGTGTGACATACTTTCGCTTCCTAATCCAATTCTAACCATCGAATAATTCGCTACACTAACCTATACCAAAAACCGTGCATCACGCCTTAGTAATTAACGGGTTAACTAATACACTAGAATCCATATGAAGTTGAACTGCCTTTGACCACGAGACAAAGCCAACTCCAAGCAAATGTGTTACCGCGACTGTTGTAACCATTCTCAGCTCTAATCGAAGAAGTGCAGCAGATTACAATTTTTGTGTGGATGCAGGCTGTTTTTCAGAAGGTCACACATGAAAGCATTGAACTTGATTTACTAATTAGAAAAGCATAGGCTTGTCATTTTATGTGTAGTACACATGAAAGCCTTTTGAGGCAAATTGATTAAGTTTTTTATTTTGATACTTGTTATCTATAAATTTATTTTGATACTAATTATGGATATCTTGCAGCAGTGAGTTATTGTTGGTCTTGGATCCACCATGTGCATATATTCACGAAAATGTGGTGTGTACAGTTCATAATCTTTAGTCCCCTCTCAATCCATATCCAAATATCAATATATACATGATTTTAGTACATAAGGGAGAGATACATACACACGTAATATCTGTGCATGCACATGCAGTTTAACATTTTGAATATCACACATATGTAGCAGGTTGAAAAGATCCATTTTACTGCCATTGTACTCACTGGAATTAATTACCATAGTTACTTTTTGCAGCTGTGGTAAAAAAATCATTTAAAATCCGGTTTCAGAATTTGTTATAACAAACCAATTAATTAGTTTTGTACTATATAGTAGTGTGACTCTACACAACAAACACTAGAGCATAAAAATTGAAGTGGAAAACCTTAGAGAGTGAGAGAGAAATCATGAGCCTTGGAAATCAGAGAGAGGTGATTCATCTTCTTCTTCGTATTTTTATTTGTTTATTTTGTCTTCTAATAAATTAATTCATTAATTAGTTAATTTTTTGTTACTAACTATAACAAATATAATAGGAAAAGAGAGAAATAAAAAATTAGGAGACCGTAGAGTACTCTCAAATATGTCTATGAGATTATGAATATTTTTTTTGACACCGATGAATTTTACTCATATTTGTCGCCTTGATTGTATGCTATGGACTAAATTGATAATATGTATTTTAGGTCAATAGATACTTCTATAATTGTAATTATGACCAATATAAAATTAGTTGCATGTATAGTTAGTGTAAGTGACTGTCCAAGCTCCATATCATGCATGATTTTTTTTGTTACTTTTCTATCAAAATTTAAAACTTGTATAAAGTTTTGACAATCATAGGTTAACTCCAAAGTTCTATATCTTATTTGCAGGGTTTGTGTATCATTCGGTTTGGTGGTGCATCGAGTGGAAATCCTGGACCAGCTGGTGCAGGAGTTGTTCTGTTCGCGGAAGATGGGAGGAAGGTATCAACTATATGCAACAATTCAATTGGTTTTTATTGTTCATTTATAAAATATTGTAGCTGACTATTATGTTTCTTTTCTTCATAGCTCTACCGATTCCGTGAAGGACTGGGCGATCAAACAGATAGTTCTGCTGAGTATCGCGCTTTAATTTTGGGACTAAAGCAAGCAATCTATAAAAGATTTAGGAACATCACTGTGCAAGGAGACTGCATACGTGTTATCAACCAGGTTTGTGTTCTATTATGGTTTCTGCATTAACAAGAAAATGAAATTTACAATTTTCTTATAATATGTTATTGGTTTTTTGCAACAGTTTTTGGGTTCATGGAAAATCATGAACCCTAATTTATTGAGCTTGTGTGATGATGCTTTGCAGCTAAGGGAATGTTTTCACTCATTCAACATCCAACTCATTCCTATGGTATTTATTTAGAAATTTGGTCTATATAAGAAGTCATGTGATCCTAGCTAACGTTATATTTTTGTCTCGCCATTAACAATTACTAACATTATTATTTTTTTTTTAATGTATAAGGAATACAACACTGAAGCTAATGCTCAAGCAAACCGGGCTATCTATCTTCGAGGTTAGACCTTAAGACTTTTCTTAGTTTCCTACATGTTTCAAATGTTTGATTTCCTAATTACTGAGAATGGCGATGACTTGCAACTAAAACTACTTTGAACCCAAAAAACATCTTTAGTTTGCGTTTAATTTTCTATTTCAATTGATATTTTTTCTTTTAGATAACTTTTTGAAAGAAATATTGTGAACAATTTGTTTAGCATGCCTCAAATTTTAATTTCCTATAGGTATTTGGTAGGAGAACATAAAATTTAATGGATCTTTATATTTTTGTAGATGGCGAAGTTGAAGAAGATGTGTATTGTTGATCACATGACAACGCCGTTGTCCAAAACTAATGGCGACTATGTTAGATTTCTACCAAAAACAATTTAGCGTAATGGATGTTTTGCATGCGACACTACATGTCAAAGGTCAAATGTTGTTTAGAATATTGTTAATTTGAATATGCCACTATTTGTAGATGCCACCATTTGCTTAGGGATTTAAAAAACAAAATGAAGTTTGGATTGTTATATTTTTATGTGCATGTTTGTGAATATCTATTTTCCGCTACTTTCGATAATGCTTGATACAGCGAATTTTGGTTCACAACACTCTCACGATGGCTTAAGTGTATAAAATGTGTAACCACATACAAGCAATACTTGCTGTGTTTTCCGTGAAAGGCACTACTTAATTGGTTGAAACTTTATTCGTGAAACTTTCGAGATGATACTAGTTGCGAGAAATAGCATTGCTAATCTACTTTCATTTCAAAACTATTTGCTATCTGATTGATGACCACCATGACTGAAGGTGTTTTGATGTTTTTTACCCTAAAAATGAGCTTTCTTTTATACATAAGTTCTTCCTAATAATTTGACTTGAAGTCATAAACTTTAAGGTAATTTTAGAACATACCCAAAAAAAGATTAGGAAACTTGATTTTGCTTTTTTTTATTTTTTATTTTATTCTGGAGTGCTTGCTTCATGTCATGTTCATTCATATTGTTGAGCATCAAACTCCACTTTGAATCTATTAGTGAGGTGAAAATTAAAGAACGTCAAAATTTTGTGGAGTGAACCAAAGTATCTATGAGGTAGAATATTCACTATGAAACGCCACTCATTTTTTTACTATGTTAAGGTGCCATTATTTAGTATTTATAACAGTTGTGTAACTTATTTTGAGATTTGGATCTCTAATTTTTTTGAGACATCGCAATCTTCATCAACCGATCTATATTGTGACAATCGAAGTGCGATTCAAATTGCCCACAATGACGTTTTTCACGAGCGAACCAAACATATTGAAATTGATTGTCACTTCATTCGTTAGCATCTTCTTCGTGGTGAACTTCATCTTATCTCCATTGGCACTCTTGATCAACCAGCTGATTTGTTCACAAAACCTCATTCTCCAGGACGTTTCCGCACTTTAGTTTCCAAACTCAAGTTGGTTGAAGCTCCGCCACTTGAGTTTGAGGGGGGATGTTAAGTATATTATAATTCTCTATTTATTGTAATTATGTTAGGAGTAATTAGTCTTTATGTGTAATTATTCCTTGTGTTTCTTTGTCTCCAATCCTATGATATAAATAGGACAATTTCCTTGTACTTGAAACACACAATGAATATACAAACATTTCTTATATCTTCCTGAGTTTCTACAAGATAATATAGTATAACAAAGTAGTATTTGCAGCCCTTTCTAAAAATAACAAAGGCTTCTTTAATCCATTGTTCCTAATTGGTTTGGTTAGATACTGTTAAGATTGACTCATTTTTACTTTTCATTTTTTATAGATTTTTCTTTCCTAAACAATTTACTGACACATGTTATTGGTTTTCCAACAGTTTGGGGAACCCTGGCAGACCAATGACACACACTTAAGGAGCTTATGTCTGGAGGCTATGAAGTTGAGGAATAGCTTTGATGAGTTCAAAAACAATTACATTGGAATTTAAGAATCATTATGTATCTATATTTATCATAATGTTCAACCATCCTAGCTAGTTATATACTGTTCAATATATGTACACTTCACACACAATTCCCAGTATTTGCTTGGTACAATCAACGAGCATTAATATTAGCAGTAACTTTGTTAGGATTCTTATGATAGGAATACTTACATGCAATGATCACTAGCCCCACATCAATATGCTCCTAAGTTTCTGAAAATCTTGATACTGGATTTTAAAATCTAATGGATTTTTATGTTATACTTTTGTAGATGGTGAATATGACGAAGAACGCATCACTTGATGATCATCTGACAACATGACACTTGCAAAAACTATGGACAAGTGTGTTGTTACATTTCTTGTTATAGTATATTGGAGGAGGTTACAATTTTGTCAAAGTTTGGAATATAAATCATTTCTTGTTTTGGCAATTTGAACTTGCCACGACATATAGATGCCCAACATTAGCTTAGGGGCTTAAGAAAAATGCTGCTGTGATGTTTAGAATTAGATCTAATTTGAATGGTTCTGAATTTCTATTTTCTACAAGTTAATCTCAAAACAGCTTGATGTTATTGTTGAAATTGGGTCTAACTCGTCTTTAAAATAACGGTTTGTAAGATGAGAGATGCATCTCTTTATAAACTTTTATCAAGGGTCCAACTTTCCTATTACACCCCTCACGCCCAAAACTATTGAGCTTAGTGCATGTATAAATGTTGAGTGGCCCGACTTTATAGACTCAGATACCATGTTAAAATTGGGTCGAGCTCATCCTTACAAATCCAAATTTTAAGGTGAGAGGTGTTTATTTATAAACTCTTATCGAGAGTTATAACTTTCCTATACAGAACTTGGGTTTTTTCGATAGTTATGACTAAAAAAAAAAACTTTTTTTTGATGCATTATATTCTTCCTAGTTCCTAATATTTTGACCAAAAGAATTTGGTAGTTGTAGAATATACTATAGAAAAAGAATAGGAAAATTAATTTTGTATATTTTCTACTGTATGTTTCCTTGACGGTGATTTAATTTTTTCGGTTTATTAATGTTATTGAACTTCGAACTCCACTTCAAACCTTTGGTTTAATTGACAACTTTCATTGTTTGTAAATTGTAATTGCTTTAAATTATAGTTGTGTTTTCTGTTTTTAAATACGAAAATGCATCTGGACCCAAAAATGTGAGTTTTTTCTTTGAAATACACGTTTAAATTTTAGTTTGATTACTTTGTAGGACGTTCTTTTTTTTTGGTCGAAAGGACGTACTCAAATAGGTGCATGACATTATGAATATTTCAAAAGGTTTTTAACTCTGTCATATTAATCATTTTGACAATATGTTTGGGTTTAAATTGATAGTAAGTGTGGTTAAGTTTAAAGTTTAAATTGATAGTAAGTTGTTAAAATATAAGGATCTAATTAGGTGTTAAGAGCTTTAGCTTTTGTTACTTAGAGAAAATTAGGGTTAGTTTTGCATTATTATTTGTAAAGCAAGCTAGCTCAAATTTGTTGGATACTTTACTATAAATATGTATCCACTTGTTGTATTTCACACTTGAATAAATAACAAACACAATTTTTCCTTGCAAGAACAAAAAGGAGGAAGAGAAAAAAAACCAATAGTATTTAGTCCAGAATGAGGCCAGTCCCAAAGGCAATGGACGAGACTCATGAAATTAGCTAGAGCTTAAGACACAACATTTGGTGAGGTATGAGTAATTAATTCACGATTTCCTTATGCAATTGCAAAAGCAACAAACAAAAATAAATAAATATACCCCAAAATCATGTACCCCGAACTAACAAAAATACCCCCGAACCGTAAATAACTCCTCAATGAAGCCAGTTGGAAGAAAATTATTTGGGCTTAATATGCCATTTGATGAGATGGTGGGACATGTTGTCATGCATGTGAGAGTCCTTCCATGCTAATATCCATGAAAGGTCGTTGTTGATGATAATAGAATTGCATACACTAATCATCAACAAGTTGGTAATGAAGTGATGCTATCACTCTTATATCAAATTAAGACTGTCGTATTCTGAGAGCAAGAAAGCAGAAGCTTGGTTTGTCATATATATCAAGCAATTTTCAAATAGATTGATCATATATATCAATCATACATAAAACGCTACTTATTTATAACGGGTGTGTAAGTTGTGTCACATTTACATTGACTAAACACTCGATTTTTCATATTAGTTTCTACACCAAATTAAGAAACATTTAGAGTTTGTTTCAATTTTTGTCCCTAATTTTTTTTTTCTGCCACCACTTATGATTTGATTCAATTTTTTTTTCCATGTTTTTAATCAAATCATGTGTATACTTCACATTTATTAATGAATTTTTATAGAGATGTTTACAATATTATAACAATCTCTTCTAAAAAAAAATTGAATTGTTTAACAAGATATGAGTTAAATATAAATTTTTAAGCGCTAAAAATTTAAAATTCATATTTAATTCGTCACTTGTTAAAAAAAATTAAACTTTTGCAAAAGATATTTCTATAATGTACTAAACACGGCCACATAAAAAAAATACAAAATTTCGAAGGATACACATGATTTTACTTAAATGTAGAGACCAAAAGTTTTGACTAAATTTTTTTGAGGGACCAAAAATTGATGAAAATTTTTATAGTGACGAAAACTTGAAATTTAAAAATTTTATAAGGACCAAAAACATATTTTATAAGTGACCATGCAATTTACGCTTCAATTGAGATTATGTGAAAACTCTTTTTTTTAAGGGGTGAAAAATCCTTTTAAAAAGTGGCGTCATGAAATGATTATATTAGATGTATCTGTAAAAAAAAAATTACACTGTCGCTGCATACAAATTAATTCCTTATTATATTAGAGTGCTACTAACAAAGTGAGAGATCCACTTTAATTTTATCTAATAAAATAGTGAAGGTTAGATTAATTATTGTTAGCGTTTCTCAGCATTCTTTTTTGAAAAAATCAAAATGGAATATATTAACAAATAACAACGGCGTTGGAGACCCTTCAGTACAAGATGTACCAGAGGGACCAACCAAGAATAAGACCAGTCACAAAGTATAATTACAAAAACAAAGTCAGTCGATACCCAGACAAGATAAAAGGTTCGACAACCAATTCTGAGTACCGTACACAAAAGTGGTTTTATTGGCTCTTAGCCACCACAAAGAATGATATTTCACTTTTTCTAAGAGCTGATCAATAGGTGTTTCAATGTTATTGAACAATCTGTTGTTTCTTTCATTCCACACCAGCCAAACACAAAGCAGCCAGAGTAATTGAAGGAACGATCGTCGCGCCTTTGAATGACCTGTATAATGAATAAATTGATGAAAATGGTCACTTATATTGAGTATCTGCTCCACATACGCCAATCCAGGACCTAATATGCTGCCGCAATGAGCCAAAAACAGCGCAATGAAGGAACAAATGAGATGTAGACTCGTCGTTGCCGCACCCCGAAACGCATAAAGTATCTGCGACCGGAAGAATACCGCGCCTTTGAAGATTGAGTTTCGTTGGAAGTCTGTCTTTCAGTAATCTCCAAACAACGATGGAAACTTTCAATGGAACCTACTTATTTCATACAAGATTTTATTTTGCATCAATAGTGTGAGTGTCCGTAGATGTCAGAGCATGATATGCGCCTCTCACTGTGTATCCATCATGGATGTCTGAATCCCATTGCTACATGTCAGAAACATCAGGCTGCACAACAACATTAGCAAGTAAGATCCTACTCTCCTCTAATATTCAATTTCAAGCATGTGTCATGTTCGAGGTGGATGAGAGACATATATTACATACCTTAATTAACCACTTTGGAATACAAGCTTTAAAATCAAAATGGTGAAACTTATGAAGTCCAAAAAATATACACTGCATCCCAGTGAGAGCATGTGTTGAGAAAGATTTTAGTATTTGAGGTCATCATATTGTCGAGAGTGTTTTTATTAAAATATTTTTAAATTTTACAGTCAACACTAAATGACATGTAGATATTTCTTTTAAATAAAATTCGAACTTTAATTAGTTATATTGTGAGAGAATTCTTAATTAGTTCTAATGTACCACAGTGATAAATTAGCAGTTAAAATTTAATCTTTACGGAGAATTAGTTGCTATCGAATATCAACTATTTTAATACAGGTTGTAACAAAAAAAAAAAAACTATTTTAATACAGGAACCATATGACTTATGTATATTGCATTCGCTAGACTTGTTCTATCCAAATGAGTTGTCAAACTAAAATAAATTATTTTCTTTTATTTTTAAAATAACAATGTTTATACTTTGTCCATTTTTTTTAAATTACTTGGTCGGCACACATTGCTTCCCAAGGTCCACTCCATCCTCTACATACACCAACCTCAAACCTATTCCTTATATAATCACAAATCTATTCATCTATTTCACATCAATCACTTTAGCCCAAAACTGAATTCGACCAAAATGAAGCGAGAGGGTAAACAACATGGCATGGTGAGGACTTGTCAAATCCTACCAAATGTGGCACGCCGCAGTGCTCTGGCTACGGCCTCCATCCGGTCGCCAAGTCAAAGAATAAGTCCAAAGGCAATTACAAGAACAGTCATTTGGATCAATCCAATTCAAAGCTCACTGGGTTGTCCGCGACCGGGACATTGAGCCATCTTTCAAGTTGCTTTGTGGATGATGATGAAGGGGGAGATGAAAGTGTTGACCATGTTGATTTTAATGTAATTTATTCATGCACTCTAGATGAAGAAGTGGGGTTTCCAATTGCAATAGAAAAAGTTACGGAAGAAAAAAATGAAGATGAAGATTGATGTTTCGTGGAATGTAGTTCATGATTTGAAGATGTTGTTTATTTCTAATTACTCTTTTTTTTTTTAAACATTATGTTGTAATGCACAAACTCGTGGGACTGTTTTATACACAATTTATTATTATTTAGAAATTTGAGTTTCAAAATTGACACAACCGTGGGGGTGACGGATAGAAAATTAAAATGGTCCAGTGCATGAATTAGTCCATCATATCCCATCAACAACTTATGTTTACTTTTATCATCTTATTTTAAACAAACTTTAATATCAAGTTGGTTTATGAAAAAACAAATTATGAAGATATAATTTTTGTTAGTGATTTAGTTTTTCAAAATTTTGACTGTAAGGTGATTTATGTTTTGATGTATCCAAACTGTCGAGGTAAAATCCCTAATTAATTTTAAAGATAACAAACCTTGATGATTAAGGAATTAATGGACTTTGATTAATTTGTTGGTATTTAACTTGTGCTCTTGAGTGG